>Ga0101941_1000265_pt1 | contig 111919 bp, 98 predicted proteins | sample DewCreD2012metaG_3_FD_75242 | JGI IMG/M metagenome (GOLD analysis project Ga0101941, IMG submission 75242) | Hot spring sediment bacterial and archeal communities from British Columbia, Canada, to study Microbial Dark Matter (Phase II) - Dewar... ... | reverse complement strand
CTTTAGCCGCAAACCCGTGTCCAGCATCCTTTTTCCCGCACAGGGGGAGGGTCAGGCGGTGCTCATCGGATAGGTGCGACTATTTTTTCAAAGTTCATCAGTGTGCCCGAGCAGACCGAAAAGATTGTGGAGTTGATCCAGCAGCGCGCTCAGGAGCTGGAGGCAAGCCATAAACGTATCCGGCAAGCGGTCTCCCTGCATATCCGGGCACTGCAGGTACAGCCTCAGCTTCCGCCCGATCTGCTGGGTATTCTTGTGTTACAACCGGTGGTGGAGCGATGAAAGCTTACCCTGCCTTACGTATAGAAGGTGGACTATTCTCCGCGGACCTACCGGAGCAATTACTCAACGGCGACCTGCCCGGTCAGAAACCGCAGGATTTCGGCTTGAGCGGTCGGCAGAGTTTAACGAACGAGGTCGCTGCGGCGTTTGCCGACGCACAAGAGTACTGGCGGTTGTTTCAGCACCGCCTGCAGCGTCTACCGGAAACGGACGCCGGCACCTCGCTGACGCGCGAGGCATGGGTCTCACACCTGCTGGGCTTGCTGGGGTATGACCTGCACTACAATCCCTCTGCGTACCAGGTGGATGGGCACTCTTTTCACCTCTCGCACCGCGCTGACGAGCATGAGGAGGCTCCACCCGTACACATCGTGGGCTACCGTCAGGAACTGGACCGTCGTGGAACACAGCGCATGGCTCCCCACTCGCTGATGCAGGAGTTCCTCAACCGCTCGGAACACCTGTGGGGCATCGTGACTAACGGCAGGGAATTGCGCGTACTGCGCGACAGCACCTACGTACGCAAGCAGGCATACCTCGCGTTCGACCTCCAGCAGATGATGGAGGAACGGCGTTTCGAGGATTTCCTGCTGATGTACCGATTGCTCCACCGGTCGCGACTTCCGCAAGCAACCGCCGATGCGCCCCAGTGCCTGCTGGAACAGTATTACCAGCACTCGCTTCAACAGGGTGGACGGGTACGCGACGGACTGCGCAAGGGAGTGGAGCAGTGCCTGAAGATACTGGGAACCGGCTTGCTGAAACGCACCCCAGAAGACCGATTGCCTCAGACAGCGGAGGAACTCTACCACCAGTTACTCCGGCTGGTGTATCGTCTGCTGTTCCTGCTGGTGTCGGAGGAGCGGGGCTTGATGGGCAATAACCTCCTGTATTTGGAGCACTACAGCATCAGCCGCCTGCGTCGGCTGGTGGACAATCCTGCCGCCTACACCGAGCACGAGGACCTGTGGCGGTCCCTGCAGGCGTTGTGGCTTGTGCTGCGCAATCAGGAGATGGCGCAGCTGCTTGGACTGCCCCCGCTGAACGGAGAGCTGTTCTCGCCAATGGCGGTGGACGACGGCATTTTGTCCAACCGCGACCTGCTGAGCGCGATGCAGCATCTGGTGTACTATCGGGAGAGGGACAACGCTCCCCTGCGCCGCGTGAACTACGCTGCGCTGGATACGGAGGAACTCGGCTCGGTATATGAGAGCTTGCTGGAAATCCACCCGGTGATAGACTGGGAACGGAAAGAGTTTGAACTGGGGGTAGGTTCCGAGCGGAAGTCAACAGGTTCTTATTACACCCCGCCCGAACTGGTGGCGGAGCTGGTAAAGTCTGCGCTGGAGCCGGTGATTGAGGACAGGCTCCGAGAGGCGAAACAGATTGCCTCCCGACCCCGCTACTCCGACGCTCGTAGTGCGGACTTCAGTTCGCCTGAACAAGCCATCCTCTCCATCAAGGTAATAGACCCCGCCTGCGGGTCGGGGCACTTCCTGCTGGCGGCGGCAAGGCGACTGGGCAAGGAACTTGCCCGCGTGCGCACCGGCGACGAAGAACCCTCTCCCACCCACCTGCGCCGTGCCATCCGCGACGTGGTGGCGCATTGTATCTACGGTGTGGACAAAAACCCGCTGGCAGTGGAACTGTGTCGCGTTGCGCTGTGGCTCGAATCCCACGCGGAAGGCTTGCCCCTTACCTTCCTGGACCATCGCATCCGCTGCGGTGACTCGCTGGTGGGCGTGCTGAACATAGAAAGCCTGCAGAAGGGCATCCCCGACGACGCCTACGAGTGCATCACCGATGACGATAGCGCAGTCTGCCGCGACCTCAAACGGCGCAACCGCCAGCAGCGTGGGGGACAAATGGAACTCTTCCACGCCGAAGCCAGTACCGCCCTGCAACACCTTTCCGAACAGGTGCGCGGGCTGGACAACATCCCCGACGACACCCCCGACAACATCCGGCGCAAGAGCGAAACCTTCCGTCGAATGCATACCGACCCGCACCGACAACGCCATCAAGACGCCTGCGACCTGTGGACGGCAGCCTTTTTCCAGAAGTTCACGAAGCGAGTAGAGCGGTCAGACGTAGACGATGGATTCGTCACCACCGAAGCGGTGTGGAGGCGTGTGCGCAACCAGCCGGTGTCGCCTCAGCTGCTGGCGCAGGCTCGTTCGCTTGCGCAACAGGTGCGCTTCTTCCACTGGCAACTGGAGTTCCCCGAAGTGCTCGCTCAGGGTGGCTTTGACGTGGTACTGGGTAATCCGCCGTGGGAGCGCATCAAATTGCAAGAGCAGGAATTCTTCTCCACGCGCGATCCACGTATTGCCAACGCCCCTAACGCAGCTGAACGTCAGCGCATGATCGACAGGCTCAAGCAGGAAAACCCTCCTCTGTGGCACGAGTACCGCCGGGCGCTGCACGTCGCCGAAAGTACCAGCCGGTTCTTGCGCCGTAGCGGCGATTACCCACTGACCGGACGGGGTGACATTAACACCTACTCGGTGTTTGCCGAGCGAATGTACCGCCTGCTTGCTCCGCGTGGACGGGCGGGCATCATCGTGCCCACCGGCATCGCCACCGATGACACCAACAAACTCTTCTTCGCCCATCTGGTGGACGAGGGCAGGCTGGTCAGCCTCTATGACCTCGAAAACAGGGAAAAGCTGTTCCCAGACGTCGATAGCCGTTACAAGTTCTGCTTGTTGACCCTGCGAGGCAGTCGGGAAGCGAGGTCGCCAGACTCCAGGTTTTGCTTCTTCGCTACCCGCCCAGAACATTTACATGACCCCCGTCGTGCCTTCAGGCTGGGCGCGGAAAGCATCGCCCGTATCAATCCCAATACACGCACCCTGCCCCTCTTCCGCACCCGTCAGGATGCCGACCTCACCCGCGCCATCTACGAGCGTGTGCCCGTGCTGGTGAACGAGCATACCGGACAGAACCCATGGAGCGTGCGGTTCCTCGCAATGTTTCATATGTCCAACGACTCGCGCCTGTTCTGCACGCGCCCACAGCTGGAAGCAGAAGGGTATCGGCTGGTGGGCAACCTGTTCGTGAAAGGGGAGGCGTGTTACCTGCCCCTGTACGAAGCCAAGATGGTCTGGCACTATGACCACCGCTTCGGCACGTACGAGGGGGTCACCGACCGCTCCAGCACCCACCTGCCCACTCCTGACGATTCCCAACATGCCAACCCACGCTATGTGGTGCAGCCCTGGTACTGGGTTTCCGCCCGCGAGGTGGAAACGCGGTTGGGAACGTGGAAAAGAGGATGGCTGCTGGGGTTTAGGAACGTAACCAATGCCACTAACGAGCGCACCGCCGTGTTCAGCCTGCTGCCGAGAGTGGGAGTAGGACATTCCATGCCTGTTCAAATAGCGAACGTGAAATATCACCAAATCTGTTGTCTTATAGCAAATGAAACGACTACTACGTTTGACTACTTCGTCCGGCAGAAATTGGGCGGCATGAATATGACTTTTGGGTATCTCCAGCAGTTTCCCGTCCTTCCCCCTTCCTCTTACAGTTCCGAGCACCTGTTGTTCATCGTGCCGCGCGTGTTGGAGCTGGTGTATACGGCGTGGGATGTGAAGCCTTTCTTTGACGATGTATGGCGCGATGCGGACGACAGCCTGCGCAACGCCATCCGGGCGCAGTGGGAAGCCAACCACAGGGCTACCGGGGGAGTAGACCCGACCCCGCCGGAGTGGTTGCCCCTGTTGGGGATAGAGCCGGAGGGACTACCCCCCTTCAAGTGGGACGAGTCGCGACGTGCCCTGCTACGGGCGGAGCTGGACGCCCTGTATGCGCGTCTCTACGGCTTCACGCGCAAGCAGTTACGCTACATCCTGGACCCCGCCGACTTGACCGAGAAGGAGATCGAGGACATCCTGGACCCGTGGGAGGAGGTCGCCGACCCGTTAGACCCGCAGGGGTATGTGGAGCGTTGTGCCCACAGCGACTTTCCGGGCGAGACTTTCCGCGTGTTGAAGGAGAAGGAGCTGGACGAGTTTGGGGAGTATCGTACGCGCAGGTTAGTTCTGGAGGCGTGGATGCGTATTGGGAGTGAGCCGATGGTTTCCTACTCTAGCAACAGATAAAACCTGATCAGTAGGCGGGCATGAAGATTTCAACGTGGCAGACATACACGGCTAAAGCCGTTCCCCTTCGAACGAAACCCTGCCTTCGCAGGGTTATGAGTCAGCACAGGCTGGTCGAGTTGCCGACACTAGCGAGTCGGTTGACATAGTTTTTCTTGAATTGAACAATTTACATACTGAGGTGCACATATGGCGACTCTCACGGAATTGCGTATTAAGGGCTATCGCTCCATTAGGGATGAAATTGTGTTACGCTTCCCGGAACGCACTCCGGTCGTGCTGGTAGGCGAGAACAACGCAGGCAAGACAAACGTGCTGAGAGCGTTAGACCTGCTGTTAGGTGAGCAGTGGCCCGGTAGCAGGGAGCCTGAAGACCATGATTTCTGGGGGCGGAAGCGGGACACTGCTCCGATAGAAATACAAGCTTCATTTAACGGTATGGGCGATCAGGGGAACGTCAGGTCTTTGATATGGCGCTACGCTCCTCAGGAAGAGAGGAAGCCTTGTTTCGAAGCTGTGATGAACACCGGGCACAGGAACAGATACGTCCGTGAGGAATGGAGGGAACAGTGTACCTGCATCTGGATTACAGCCGATAGGCGTTTGAGCTATCATCTCAGTTATGCATCCAAATGGACGTTTCTGTCGAAGCTGATGAACAAGTTCCATTCTGCGCTTGTCCAAAACGCAAGCAGGGTCGAAGCTCTAAAGAGGAAGTTTGACGAGATCGAAGAGATATTCAAGGATGTGGATGAGTTTGCCAGTTTTGAGAGTGAACTGAGCGCTATGTTTGAGGAAATGTTCTCGGGTATGACCTATGGTCTGCGTGTAGACTTTTCAGCCTATGATCCCAGCAGGTACTTTCACTCTCTTAGGGTGGTGCCAAGCGAAGGTGACGACAGACGTGCTCTCGACGAGCTCGGCACGGGGCAGGAGCAGCTGCTTGCGTTCGCTTTCGCTCACGCGTATGCCAAAGCATTCTACGGCGGTATCATCCTGGCAATCGATGAGCCTGAAGCACATCTTCATCCTCTCGCCCAAGAATGGCTTGCCCAAAAGATACACGAAATGTCCCAAGACGGATTGCAAATTGTCCTGACAACGCACAGTCCGCACTTTATCAATATACTGGACATAGAGGGCTTGATACTCGTTCGGAAAGACAGGTGCGGATCGACGCAGATCTGTCAACTGGACAAAGGGAAGCTAGCTGAGTACTGTAGAAGTAAGGGGGCAGGTAAAGCAACACCGGACAATATTCTCAACTTTTACGCGGACCATGTTACTCAAGAAATACTAAACGGGTTCTTTGCTAAGAAGATTGTGCTCGTAGAGGGAGCGACCGAGAGGTTGGCTATACCTGTGTACCTCCGGAAAGTTGGTTTCGACGTGACCAGAGAAGGAGTCGCCATAATACCTGTTATGGGAAAGGGCAACATAGCAAAGTGGTGGCGTCTATTTACCGCATATGGCATACCTACCTACATTACCTTCGACGGCGATATGGGTGAGGACGGTGATGGAAGAAAGAGGCGTGATGTTCTGAACACCATCGGGATACCCGTGCAGCAACATAACGAGATATTAGAGTACAGTGATTGGATTGTGCAAGATAGGTTCTGCGTGTTTGGAAAAGACTTCGAAACGGAAATGAGGAGGCAATTTCCTTCCTACAGGAAACTGGAGGAAGAAGCGCAGCGACAGTACGGGGATTCTAAGCCTATCATTGCTCGGTACGTGGCTAACAAACTCGAGGATAGTGAGGCAAGCGGATGGGAGATGTATCGCAGACTAGGTGAGGCTATAGGAAACCTGACCTAAGATGGAGACTGCTTAGGAGCGAAACGGCAAATAATGGCTATGAACCAAGCACGGATAACAACCTGGGTCAACCCGAACGCGCTCAGGCGGCTGCGCGAGCAGATGAATGTCTCTCCGGAGCAGGTAGAGGAGCAATCGCGTCTGCTGCAGCGCAGCTACTATGCGCTCATCCCCCGGCAGGAACTGGAGCGATGGGAAAGCGGACAATCTGCCCCTACTCTGGAACACCTGGAAACTCTGTCGGAAATCTATCGCTGTCCGGTGGGATACTTCTTTCTGCCAGAACCGCCTAAGAGGCGATTTCCTCTCAGCTTTCGTGGACTATCGGCAAGTAAGGACAAACTGAGCTTCCTCACCCAGCGAAGTCTGTATCGCTTTCTGGAACTGGCGGATTGGCTGGTGACCCTTATCGAAGAGCAGGGTATCGCATGGCAAGTGCATATCGAGCGGAGTGACATTGAGGATGTGGACACGCTGGTGCAGAGGGAGCAGCAGCGGCTGGGTTTCAACGAAGAGGTGCGCCAGCAGTGGAAAGATACAGAGGAGGCGTTCCAGTGGTGGCGGCTGCGTGTAGAGGAACAAGGAGTATTCTGCTTCCAGATGAAGCTGGAGCCGAGTGAGGTGCGAGGAGCGTCGCTGTGGGTTCAGTCGCGCTATCCGTTCATCCTGGTAAATCATCAGGACGTGGAAGCAACCTCGGGAAGGCTATTTACCCTGTTGCATGAATACGCGCACCTTATCACTACACCAGCTGACGAGGAAGGGATAGCCTGTGACTTTCGCGGGCGTGAAGGAACACATGAACCCTTCGCTAACAGGTTCGCTGCTCGAATGCTCCTGCAGCCGGAGCGGTTGAAGGAGAGATTGGCTCGTTTAGGCAAGCTGCGGTTCCGTGAAAGCTGGTCCGATACGCTGTTAGATGAAATCCGACAGCCCCTGTTCGTTAGTCGAGACGTGGTGCTCATTACGCTCCAAGAAATGGGACTGGCACCTTCTGACCTGTATCGTCAGAAGCGTGAGCAATGGGAGCAGCAGAAGCTGTGGGCGCGCTCACGGTCTCCCAAACGTACGACGAAGCGCGAGAGGAAGCTAAGGGAGTTAGGTTTGTCGGCAGTGCGAGTGCTAATTGCCGCCAGCGAACAGGGCTTCGCCTCGCCCGTAGACGTGGCAGACGTGCTGGAGATGAAGGTGGAAAAAGCCTCCGAGTTCTTGCAGTGGGCTCGCTCGGAGGTGTGGTAACTGGATGAGCGTGAATGGATATCTATATCTTGGACGCCGATGCCTTGATTAACCTGCACCGATACTTCGGGAAGCGAATGCGAAACCTGCGTCAGGCAGTGGCGCGGGGGCAGGTGAAAGTGCCTGAAGGCGTCTACAGGGAGATATGCCGCAGCGACGACAAGCTGAAAACTCTTGTGGAGAGATGGAAACAGGCACTGCCACAGTGGGTGGTGAGTATCCACTCGGTACCTAACCTCAGCAAGGAATGGCAACGAATTGACCAGCGATATGGGGAACAAGTAAGGATAGGCGAGCAGGTCTACAAGGGGTTCTGGCGCAGCCGCAGCGGTCAGAAAGCGGCGGATGCACAAGTGGTTGCTGTTGCGAAAGTACTCAATGGAACGGCGGTATCGGATGACAAGGCAATCCAGATGGCTTGTATGATAGAGGACGTTCCCTGCATTGGCTGGGCGGAGTTCGCACGGCGCATTGGTCTGGTATATTTCAACTTGTTTGAGGGAGAGGAAGTGTACGATGACCATCTTTGACCTGCACCAGCGCGTCATGGACGACTATCGTCATTTTGTGCGCTCGTTCATCCACGTGCGGGACGAGCGCATCGAGGATTTCATCGAGCAGTGTGTCATGCAGCAGGCACATCTGTGGCCGGACTTTCTGCTTCAGCTCAGCCCCTCCTACGGGCACGGTCCCACTGTAGACGAGCTGGCACAGCGAGGTGACATCACCGACCAGACCGCTTCTATCTTCCGCCTGCCAGACGGTAAGCCATACCATTTATACCAGCATCAAGCGGAAGCCATCACGCTGGCAAGGCAAGGCAGGTCGTTTGTGGTCACCAGCGGCACCGGCTCCGGCAAGAGTCTGTGCTACTTTCTGCCCATTGTGGACTCGCTACTGCGTTACCCTCCTGAGCGTGAGCATACTGTTGCCCTTATCGTGTATCCCATGAACGCACTGGTTAACTCGCAATACGGCGCACTGGAAAGGCTGAAGCAGAATTACGAGCGGCGGACGGGGCAACCCTTCCCCGTTACTTTTGCCCGCTATACAGGCGAGACAAGCAACGAAGAGCGCAACCACATGCGCCAACACCCACCTCAAATCCTGCTCACCAACTACGTGATGGCTGAATTGATGCTGGTGCGTCCCGAAGACCAGCGATTTCTGAAACGGGTGGCAGGTGAAGGACTACGCTTCCTCGTGATGGATGAGGTGCACACCTATCGCGGACGTCAGGGGGCGGACGTAGCGATGTTGATCCGTCGACTCAAACAGCACTGTGCTGCTACCGGCATCATCCAGATTGGCACCAGCGCCACGATGCTCTCCGACCGCAACGCCACTCCGCAAGAACGGCGTGCCGCCGTCGCCGAGTTCGCTTCACGCCTGTTCGGACATCCCTTCACCGCCGATGAGGTAGTGGAGGAGATGATAGTTCCCTGCACGGAGGGAGGTTCACCCTCGCCAGAAGAACTACAACACACGCTCCTTCAAGAAGAGGAAGCGTTTCTGCAGACACTGCGGCAGGATTTCCCCCGCCATCCTCTCGCTCGCTGGGTGGAGCACCAGTTCGGCATCGAGCAGGAACAGGGAGGTAAGTTCAGAAGGCGAGTGCCCCGCACCCTGAAGGACGCGGCACACCAGCTGGCGCAGAGCACGGGAGTGAACGTAGAGAGATGCGAACAGCGTCTGCGTCAGGTTCTGGTAGCCGGAAGCCAATTCTCTCGTGAAGAGGGCACTCGTCTGTTCGCTTTCAAGCTTCATCAATTTATCTCGCAAGGACGCTCCTTGTATGCCACCCTGCAGGACGTCAAACAGCGCGAGTTCTCGGTGGAAGGGCAGGTGCAAGCAGAAGAGGGAAGACTGTTTGTACCTCTGCGCTTCTGCCGACATTGCGGACAGGAGTATTACTACGTACTGCGCACCGACAATACCTTCCTCCCTTACACCCAGAGCGCAGAGGGTTTTGAGGAAGCAGCTGGTATTCCTGGCTACCTGATGGTCCCCCAAGAGGGTGAGGACTGGAATGAGGAGCAGATACCCGATGAGTGGTATGATGCGCGGGGCAGGCTCAGGAACACCTGGCGTGACCGTGTTCCCAAGCCGGTGTGGGTCTCTGCAGATGGTTCGTTTACATGGGGTGAGCGTGCAGGAGCCGTGAAGATGTGGTGGCAGGCGGAGCCGTTCTGCCTCTGCCTGCACTGTGGAGAGTTCTACACGGGGCGCGAGGCGGAGTATTCCAAACTGGGTTCCCTCGCCAGCGAGGGGCGTTCCAGCGCAACCACCATCCTCGCCCTGTCGCTGCTGAGACACGCCCGTCTGACCGGAACAGCGCAGCCCAAGCTGCTCTCCTTTACCGATAACCGTCAGGACGCCTCGTTGCAAGCAGGCCATTTCAACGACTTTGTGCAGAGGCTGGTATTGCGTAGTGCGCTCTACGCCGCATTGCGCCGGCATGAAGAGTTGCGCTTCGACACGGTCGCCTCGGCAGTGGTGCAGGAGTGTCAACTGCCCCTGCGTGACATCGCACGCAACCCGCAGTTAGACCCCGACTCGCCCGCCGCTCGTCAGGTGTGGAACACCTTCACGGAGTTGACCGAATACCGTCTCTACGAGGACCTGCGTCGGGAATGGCGTGTCCTATTGCCCGACCTAGAAGACACGGGGTTGTTACGCATTGACTACGACGGTTTGGAGCAGTTATGTCAGGATGACACCAAATGGCAGTTCTCTATGGCGACCGCTCTGCTTTCCCCAGAACAGAGGCTTGCTATACTGAGACCGGTTCTGGACTACTTCCGCCGTCGTATGGCGATAGACAGTCGTATCCTGCACGAGGACGTGCAGCGCCAGCTGCGCAAGCGCTGTGAACAGCAACTGAACGAGTTTTGGGGATTGGACCCTGCCGTCAATGAACTGCGCCCAGCATCGCGTTTCGTGCGTTTGGGTATCTCTCACCGCGAAGTGGAGGGTTTCAAACTCACCTGCAGGAGCGCGGTGGGTCAGTTCCTGCAGCGTAGTCTGAACCTGTCGTCACAGGAATATGACCATTTCATGGACGGGCTGTTGGACCTACTGGTCTCGCAGGGGCTTCTGCATATGGAAACGGTGAACGGACACCGCCTGTATCGGCTGGACGCGGCGCGACTGGTCTGGCGCAAGGGAGATGGAACTCCACCACTACCGAACCCGATTATTACCCGCCGTTCTGCCTTCAGCAATCCGCGTTCGCCTCGCAGGGTCAATCCCTTCTTCCAGCAACTATACGAGGAACCTGCGGAGTGGCTTACGGAGCTGGAGGCGAAGGAACACACGGCGCAAGTGGTTGCCACAGGGGAACGTGAGCGGCGAGAGAAGCGATTCCGCTGGGACGAACTGAGCGAGCAGGAGCGTTTGGAAGTGGGCAGACGCTTGCCCTACCTGGTCTGCTCTCCCACGATGGAGCTGGGAGTGGACATCGCCGACCTGGATTTGGTGCATCTACGCAACGTACCCCCCACCCCAGCCAACTACGCACAGCGCAGTGGGCGTGCAGGACGGCAGGGACAGCCGGGAATGGTATTCACCTACTGCGGCTCGTGGAGCCATCATGACCAGTACTTCTTCCGGCATCGCGAGCAGATGGTAGCTGGCTCGGTACGCCCGCCACTTTTTGACCTTGCCAACGAAGCGTTACTGCGAGCGCATATCCATGCGGTATGGTTGGCGGAGGTGCGCTTGCCTCTGCAGGAGAGCATTGAGAGCGTGGTAGACACCGCCCAGTATCCCGAGTTGCCACTGCGGGAGAACGCTGCCCGGCAGATAGTTTTAGATGAGACACGCCACAATCTGGTGGTTCAGCGCGTGCGGGAGATGCTCCGTGCGGACACTGGCTTGTTTCACTCTGTAGCCTGGTTCAACGAGCAATGGATACGTTCGGTGGTGGAAAAGGCACCGGAGGAGTTTGACCGCGCGTTCGACCGATGGCGCGAGTTATACCGTTCGGCAACTCAACAGCTGCAGGAAGCCTCCCATGCCCTCCACACCGCTCGCAGCCGTGAGCAACAAGAGGAAGCTAGTCGCAGACAGCAAGAAGCAATTCATCAACGAAATCTGCTGTTGCAGGTCGACGTTGCTCGGGAGGAAAGCGACTTCTATCCCTATCGGTATTTGGCAAGCGAGGGATTTTTACCCGGCTATAACTTCCCTGCTCTGCCTGTGCGAGCATGGGTTCCGCGAGGCGAAACAGGCGAATTTGTCAGCCGTCCACGCTTCCTTGCAGTGCGCGAATTCGCCCCAAACAACATCTTGTATCACGAGGGGACAAAGTGGGAGGTGGCAGGCTTCCAGTCGCCGCCAGGTGGTCTGGCTCAGAGAGTGGTCAAGCGTCGACTGTGCTACACCTGCGGTGCGTTCACTGCGCCTGACCATGACCGCTGTCCGGTCTGCAACACCCTCTTTGATGCTGAGAATAGTCTGATTGCCTCGCTACTGGAGATGCCCAATGTGCGTACTCAGCGCCGAGAGCGCATCACCGCCAGTGAAGAAGAGCGAATGCGACGCGGCTACCGTATAGAGACCTATTTCCAGTTCCCCCCTGAAGTGGACGGTTCACGGGTGGTGGAGGCAACGGTGTATGCGGGCGAGATACCCCTGTTGCGCCTCACGTATGCCCCAACAGCTACGCTGCTACGCATCAACCGTGGTTGGAGAACGAGTCGGAGGGATAGCTTTCTGATAGATATGGAAACAGGTGAACTGGTTAACCCAGATGAACCGGCGTCGGTGAATACAGGGCGCCCTCGCAATGTGCAGCAGGTGCGCCTGTTTGTGCAGGACACACAGAACATCCTGCTCATCAAACCGCTGGTGGACAGCTGGCAGAGTGATGCACGGTTGCAGGTATCATTACAGTACGCTTTACAGCGCGGTATAGAGGCGCAGTTTGATATCGAGGAGAACGAGTTGGCAGGTGAACGCATCGGTCAGGAGCAGCACCGCGCTATCTTGTTAGTAGAGGCAGCCGAAGGAGGCACCGGGGTGCTGCGCCGTTTAGTAGACGAGGTGGACGCAGTAGCTCGCATCGCCCACTCTGCCCTCTCTCGATTGCACTTCGACGAGTTGGGAAGCGACCAGAAACCTGAATGCTACGCCGCATGTTATGAGTGCTTGCTCTCCTTCACCAACCAGCTGGAGGCGGTTTACCTGAACCGCCACGCCGTAAGAGACCTCTTGCTTCAGCTGTCCCAATCGCGCGTAGAAATACAGGTAAACCACCGTACTCGCAAGGAACAGTTTGAGTGGCTGATGTCTCTAACGGACGAACGTTCCGAGCTGGAACGTCGCCTTTTGGAATGGCTGTTCGCAAGAGGCTATCGCCTGCCTGACGATGCCCAGAAGGCGATAGAAGAGCCTCGTTGTGTAGTGGACTTCTTCTATCGCCCGAACGTGTGCGTGTTTTGTGACGGTGCGGTACATGACCACCCCGAGCGCCAGGAGCAGGACAGGGCGATACGGCGCTCCCTCGTGGAAGCCGGCTACCGTGTGATCGTGATACGCTACGACAAAAAGTTCACCGAACAGATAGCCCCGTATCCAGATGTGTTTGGTTACGGGACAGATGAAAGGGCAGAATGACAGCTGGTATCTTCTTCCCCGATCGTCTTGATGTCACGGACCTGGTTGAGTTGGGTGTTGGTGTTATGCTTGCTATTTCGCAATGGACGCACGTAGACCATACACCGCCGTCCGCGCAGATCGTTCATGTCTACTTCCGACAACTCGCGTCCCAGTAAGATGCTCGCCCATCGGTACTCAAGTTGACCGCACCCCATGCCAGGTGTCCACCTCGGTAGATGTGTTGTTGGTTTGAAGATGGTTTGGACATCAGTCGTCCCTTCTGTGTTCTTATTTCGTCCAGGTTTTGGATAGCGTGACTTCCACTTCCACTGGGACCAGCTTCAGGAACCGCTGCATTCCGCGCACCATGCATGACTTTAACCACTCTGCTACGTCTTCGGCTTCGGCAGCATCGCACTCCAGCACCACTTCGTCATGCACACAAGCTACCAGCCTAACCGAAGGATACTGCTCGTGCTCTTGCCAGATAAGGGCCAGGGCTTCCTTCAACCCGTCTGCACCCGTTCCTTGCACTGGGTGGTTTAGCGCGTCTGTGTAAGGTGGGTACTCTTCCCCATCCTTACGCTGCTTCGGATACAACACACGACGCCTGCCAGATAGAGTGTAGGCTTCACAGACATCCGCAGCTTCCACAGCAGCCCGAGTCTCACGATGCCATGATGCAAGGCCTGAGTAAGTCTCGAAGAACCTGTCGCGAAACTCCTGCGCCTGCTCGTCTGTGAGAGACACATTATATGTCGTGTGGGCGTACTGCTTCAGGCCACGCCAGCCCATCCCGTACAGCAGCCCGAAGTTCAACGCCTTCGCTGCGGTACGGTCAGCCTTCGTCACGTCCTGCTTGCCCATGACCAGCTGCGCCGTGAGAGTGTGCAGGTCTACTCCGTTCTGGAAAGCTTCAAGCATCCGCGCATCGTTGGCTATCTCGGCAGCGATACGAAGTTCTATCTGACTGTAGTCCGCGATGACCAGAGTTCTGCCTTCTGGTGCGGTAAAACACTTCCTGCGGTCGCTGCGCGGTATCTGCTGTAGGTTCGGATCGCTGCAACTCATACGACCTGTAGAAGCACCCATCTGACGCCAGTTCGGATAGAGACGACCATCCTTCAACCGTGCCTTCTTCAGAAACTCAGAACCGAATGTACCCACACGTTTCTGTATCTGCTTGTACTCCAGAAGTTTCGCCACCACAGGATGCTCGGCGTGGGGCTTCAGCTGGTCTTCGGCTACGCTCGTAACAGGGACACCAAGCCCGTTTAGCAGTTCGATAACCTGTTTGTGGCTGTTCCAGTTGACGCCACACAGAAAGCCCGTCTCCTGCTCCACGAGACTATCCAGCTCTTCACGAACGCGCTGAAGCTCCTGTTCATCTGCTTCCGACTGTCGCTTCCACTCCGCTTCGTCAAATGGAACGCCGTTCAAGGTCATCCACACCACTGCTGGTAATGCCTGCATCTCAATATGCGCAGCTTTCAGTAGGTTGTCATTCTTTAGCTGCTCATGAAGCACATCCCAAAGCAAACTGAGAACCATCACGTCATTGGCAGCATACTCCAGCTGCTCTTCAGTCAACTCTCCAGACCAGTCCGACTTCTGAAGAGTCTTGTCCAAGTCGATGTGGAGATATCGTTTCAGACAAGCTTCCAGCGTGAAGTGCCCGCGCTTCTGTTCGGCGTTCGATGCTTCCAACACCTGCGCAGCTAACATGGTATCCGCAAGACGAACGCTTGCTGGGATATGCACACCAGCAGCCATCAGGAATGTCAAGTCGAACGTAAGGTTGTGACCAATGACGCGACATTTCTCAAACAGGGTTTGTAGCAGCTTAAGGTCTACACGGTCGGCATCTACTACAGCGGTTCCGTGATCTGCCGACAGAGAAACTACACGGATACGACCTTCAGCAGGATGCAGCGCGGTGGTTTCAACGTCAAGCGCAACCCACTCATGGCAGCTGGACACAAACTCGCGCAGCCCGTCATCAGATGTTATAAGCTGATAGTTCACATAGTTCACACGCCACGGCGCACACTCTAACACAGACTGCTCGTCTTCAGCGAACGGGTCTTCTTCTATATCTGAGAAATCTGAAATTACGTCGATAGGAGAAGAAGACGCGGCAGCACTTACAGTCTCAGTAACATCGTTGTAACGCGTTGTAACGCATGTAACGCAATTTTCAGGTAAGGTACACACACACTCACTTTCTTCATCGCCAGCAGCACCGTTGTCACAACTATGTGTGTGCGTATTAGACCCTGGAACTACGTTACAAGCGTTACATCCCGTTACAAAAGTGTTACAAGACGTTACATGACTGTTACATGGGGTATTATTGTCAGTCTCTACTTCTGTTTTACTGTCTGTTGTCCCACCGCTTCCATCTGGTGGGGTATCCCCGCGCCATTCACGTTCAACTTCTTCTGGTGTCGGCAGCGCAGTTTCGTCTGGCAGTGGTTCACCTACAACAAGGTCATAGCCGTTATTCTTATTTCTGTTCTCCAGCCATCTACCGCGTAACGCCTGGTCTACGGCGCGTTTGATCTGCATTCGGTTTAATGTGCCGAGATGTTGTTCTATAGAACACAAATTCACCGTCTCGTTGTCACCGAGCTCGGCGCGTAATTGGTAGACAGCCGTGACAACCTGGCGTATACGTTCCGTCACACCAGTTGAAGTCGCTGCGTACATCCCGTCGGATATGCCCCACACTTCCCTGTAGTCGTCTATGGTGGCTTCTCTCCTGTTACGGATGATAGCAACAGCCTTGATAAGAGAGAAGAGACGCTCCAGGTCTCTCAGCACTCGTGTTCCCATCATGCTACGTTTTAAGCATCTTCCTAGTGCCCCAGCGAAAGGAACACGAACGGTAATTGGGGCTTGACGCTGGAGATACTCCTGATAGGCGACAAGCTTATCATCCACAATAGGGGCGTTATCAGTTTCCTGCGCTTCACAAATAGCGTCTACGACGATGCTCACCTGCTCTGCGTCATCGCGTACTGGTAGAATGAACAACCTGCTATCTAGCTGCTCGCCCAATCGTTTGGTGCTCGTTGTGATCAGCGTTGTGGGACCCTGCTTGATGATTGTTTTGGTAACTGGAGTATCTCCATCTCGCTCAACCGTCACGTCATATTTAAGTTGTCCGTCTTGCAGCAATGCCCGTAGTGCTGAAGCTGCAGGAGAGTCTTCACCGCGCGGAATGGAGTCGGCTTCACTTACGAATATTGCTCTGTGTTCAAAAGACTCTTCGTTGTATATCAGAGAACGCGGAGACCCTGCATCCACGCTATAGTAAGCACTCGACGGCAGAAGCATCTTCACGCTATCAACGGCGTGGCTCTTACCACATGACGGACTGCCGAGAAGCATCAGGTGCGCTGGCATTTCGCCATGTCGTTGTGGTAGTAGCCGTGTAGTAGCTGATAGGTATGCAAGCAGCGCGGGCGTATAGTCGCCAGCATATAGTTTCTGCAGCTCCCGTTTTACCAGTTCAAGTGGGTCAGGATGCTCCAGTATATGCTTAACTTCTTCGTGCAGTCTTGCTAGTTCCGCATCGTTTTGTCGCTTGATGATGTCCTGCACGGGTTCAGCCTGTTGCATCCGCTCCTGGAACCACTGGACGAAGCGTTCCTTACCAAGCGCAACAAACACTTCGCTGGGGTCCTTGTATTCAGCTGCGCGTATCACCAACGCATTAGGCAGGTCCTTTCCTATACGCAGTGTGAAGTCTTCTGCGTTTGGTTCTTCCCAGATGAAGACACGCAACCCTTCAAGGTGTTGCGTCCATTCTGGTTTCCATGTAGACTTACCTGGCACACCAACAGCATGTATTCCACAGAACCACAGTGTCCAGCAGTCCGACTCGCCTTCCACTATCACCACGAAGCCAGCAGCTTCTCTTGCGGCGTTCAGGCGGTCCAGTCCGTACAGCATGGTTTTGGAACCACGCGCCCATTTGAAGCGGTTTGAACCATTCAGCGCATACCGATAGCGCCTGGTGACTTCGTTTCCGTCCTGATCATAGTAGGGGATACTGACAAACGCGGGTTCTTTCTTCCTGTTAAACTCAGCCAGCCCCAGCGTCTTCAGGAACCCAACTGGTAGGGCTTTCGCTTGCGCCAGTTGTTCCAGCGTCAGTCCAGTCTGTTCTTCAGAAGGGGCTGGAGTGGGTTCAGCAGAAGTGGTCGTGGTGTTGAGTTCTTCAGGAGTTTCAGTGGCTTCATGGTGACCGTTACCATTATTGTTGCTCTTGCGCTCGACCTTGTAGCGTTTGAAGCCTGCGAGCTCCAAGATGCGGTTGAAGACTGTTTTCTGGTCGCACCCAGCGAAGCACTTAACAAGGAGCCTGCCGTCTTTCAGCGCGAGACTTAATGAAGGTTTTTCATCGTTGTGACAAGGGCATTTCGCCATCCACTGGTTCTCGCCGTGCTGTTGGACATCTTCGAGCGCTGAAAGAATGGTTTGGGTATTGACTTTATGGCCGTTTCGACCGATATTTGTTGACATTCGTTACACCCCTAATTGTGTGATGCAGGCTGCCTGGCTTCCAGGTACTCCTTCTTGTCAGCCGTGGGTGGGGCACTCGGCGAAGTACCCCACCCCATCACACAGAAGGAGTGCCTGGCGTCTGTAGGGGTGGACGGCCGCCAGGTAGCCGTCCATATCTCTCCAATAAACTATTGGCACATCCTGTTGTAAAAAGCGCGAGGCTACTGAAGCCCCCCAGATTTACATGGAAAGGTGGGGCGGTTTCTACTTAGTCCATGCTCCTGCCCTGCCCACCAAGGATGGGACAACTATAAAGAGAATAGATATAGTCGTCTCATGCACTCGTATTAACGCCATTACGTAGTCTGCGTGCGCCAGCCCCGGCCCCATTAAACGTATTGGCACACTGTTCATCACCTACTGTTCATGTGCATCCCGACAGCTAAGACTATGCTTCATCTATTCGAGAGGGATAGATATGCAGATTTTTTCAAAAACGTGCCGGAAAGAGACTAGCAAGCTCTTCATCTAGCTGTTCTTTGGTCATGCTGTCCGGTACCAGGCGGAACCTAACGTAGTCATCAAACCGCGCCCTAGATCGCATGAGTAAGAACGGATCGTCGCACAGCGAGAGGAAGTCACGGTAACCGTCTAACGTGACGCACTGCCAAGGTGCAAAGTCGCCCGATGCCGCTTGAAGCTTTCGATACATCCGAATCAGTCGATAGGCCAACTCGGTCAACGTCTTCGGCGGATGTATCTGCAAGAGGACCTGTGACAGAAGTATCATCAACGACGGCGGATGAATGAACCGATAGTCGTCCAGATCGGCCTCTGTCTCAGGTAACGCTGTAATTTCTATGTCGGTCCGTAGCATTGTCGCCAGCCGATCTAGCGTGTGCAACACTCTCAAAGGGCTGGAAAGCTTCACTCGCACAGGATATACAAACTCCGAAAAGTGTTGGTATCTTTTGTAATCATCGAGCCTTACACTGGAACCCATCATCAGGTCTAGAGTATCCGCGTCAGGAATTGGTACGAACAGGGTGACCTCACGACCGTCGCAGGGTATGTTCCAATCAGGCTCGTCTGGTACATCTACCTCCCGATCATACATGAACAGCTTGTCACCAACGAGTCTATGAACCACAACGGGCTTCCTTGTCGGTATGACGCTTGCGACAAACGGATGTTCTGGCGTGGTGTCTGAAACCGATACCGTCTGAGACCAATACGGATGTATCGGGATCGCTACGCTGATCTCACCACGCTCGGCATTCTCCTTGATAGCAAATGACCCCTTAGACAAATAGAACATTGTGCTGAGTAAGCTCTCTTCATTCCAATATAGACGGATGTGGTTTGGAAGCGAGGTTGCCGTGATGCGGAAGTGCCCGAATGGAAGTGCTAATGGGAAGTAGGTTTCAACATCAAGCGGGTCGATTGCCCCGTTGATTTGACGAAGCTTACTCAAGTATGCAATGGAGTTGAATATGCTCCGTACCGAGTCGCCGTCCCATACTTTTGTTGATAGTTCCAGCAACTCCTTGATGTAAGCTCTCATCTGGTCGATAATGTTGCCGTTCAGGTTTATGCCGACCTGCTCGCAGTAATCCAGTCCGCAGGCGTTTGGGATGAGTACCTCGCCGAAATGGGTACGTATGATGCGCTCCATGTTCCAGCGCCATACCTCGTCTGCAGACTGCTTTACTATCAGCAGCCCCTCAAACAGATCTTCCTGCTCCTTTAGAAGTGGCCTTACATAGTCTGGCGCTATGTACCGATAGACACGATCGCGGAACCTGTGCATCTTGATGTCCACGTTATAACCGTTACTAAGCATCTCTATCAACTGGTCGGTCGGTAGCTGCAACTCGATGTTGTGGTCATGCAGGATGACGGTGGCCTCCACGCTCTCTCCTATTGGGTTCCAGTTCGAACCTAACCGTCTAAGTGTCGCTTTGTACTCTTTCATCTGTTCCTCCGTGTCCGTGTAAGCGCTGGTGGAAGGGGTTGCTCGACGAACTACACCAGTCCACTCGTTCAGCCCAATGCTGGCACAATAAGGGTAGTCTGGGGCGAGCCAAAGGTTCCCTGACAAGGCTATTACGTCGGATTAGACCGACAGAAGGCGGACCCGATCACGAGGGGTTACTGTGTTCATGGTAGAGTCTTGTCTCGGTTTCGGCTCTTTTCAAGAGGGGGAATTTTGGTTAAGGTCCAATCTGTGACCTTCCACTTATATGTTGGTTCTGTCTCACTCTCTTATCCCCTTCAGAAATCAACATCACTTCGGTACCATACCATCCCGGACCCTCTGCACACTATCAGGAAATTTGTTTGCAGCCTTATGGATGACCCTTCACTTCCACGTTTTGTATATTACACTGTATAAGCCCTGCGCTCTTTCAATCAGTTCTATCACGTGAGGAAGTACGCCATGGGTAGCAATGCGTTTGTGGGCAATGATAGCATTGTGCAGCCTGTGCCGAGCATGATCAAATTCAATCAGGGCATCTATGACCTGTTGTTCAGCCGGGCTCTGCACCACACGCGGGGTCAAAACATCCTGAATCTGGTCCAGATCCCACTCAACCCCTTCGTAGAACTCTACAGCAATATCGGACGTTGACCTGCCTTCACTATCTACATCCTGAACTTGACGCAAGAGTGAGACGAGCTCTGCCATAGCAGCTATGGTGGAGGGATTGGGCTGATCTCTGCCCCCGATTATCGGCGTTATGAGACGATGGTCTTTCACCAGAAAGTGGATAATCGCCTCAACTGCCATATCGCACAGGTGATTGATTATCGCAGTATAAGTGAGGTTACGAACCTTAGCCCACTGTCGTTCGTTTTGGTGCTTTATGTATCGGTCTACTACCAGCAGAGCGACAATGATGCCAGCAAAAATACCCACCACTTCGGAAAGCAGGTTCTCGATGAAGCCTTGCGCGTCAATATAGAGGCCAACCCCGCTGACCGTAATAATAATGCCACCACTTACAGGTATCAGCCATTTTCCAAACCTCTGGGCTTCTTTCTGTTTCACACGCCCCATTACCTCTGTCATCTTAAGTCATCATGTTGGCGGTCTCATCTGTATTATACCAGGCAGAAGGTATACCCCATAAAACGGTGTCAAGCGTTTCAAGCGAGTGCGCAACGACAATCCTCTCCACTGCACACCAAATGCCACTCAAATCTGATTTAGAAGTGAGGTGGCGAGGGGTTGAAAACTTCAGTCCCACCCACTTAGTAATACCTCATTCCCTGAAACGCAGGTAATACACTACCCACGCCGCGATGGTCAGCCAGCCGGCACGCGGGACGGGCAAAAAGCCCACCGCCAGCATCAACACCACCACCAGCATCTTCCACCATGCCACTTCCTGGTCCACCGCGTCAATCACCCACCACACTGCCAACAGAAACCCCAGCGTAAGCCACAGCACGAGGGAAGGCAGAAAAAAGGGCAGGAGAAACCAGCTGAGGAAAAGACCCCAGCCGATGAGATTCCACGAGGTGCCGAAATACGACACCAGATCCATGCACCAGTAACGCATAGTCTGTGCTCCTTTCAGCAAACTGTCTGCTGAATTCAAATCTACCGGTTGCCGCCGCCCCCTATCAGCCGTGCTCCCCCACCGGCAAACTCATCGGCTGCACTCAGCAGGGATGTGCCTACCGCCCCTACCAGCCGGGGCAGGGAGGCGATGTTGTGCTTTAGCGCATCCAGCTCCGCCTAGAACCGCTCGCCCTCGCTCGCGGCGGGGTCAGCAGAAGGATGCCCGGTCCGACCTTCCCAAGCCTCGCACACCAGCAGTTCCAAAACGCCTAAAACTGGGTCTAATTCATCGGTATTTGCGAATACCCCCAACTGTTTCCGCGCCGCACCATAATCTCCTCTTCCCCGGTTGCGTAAAACCTTTCCTAGGGACGCTTGTCTCTTCTATCATCATTGTGGAACATCTATTGAAGGAAGGTGGAACCTCTCACGCGCACGGTTAAGAATTAGATGACCGTACTCACGGAACAGACTCTCATAATACTCTACTTGTAAGCGAATATTGGACAAGATCTCTTCCGCAGTCGTATCTGCAGTCGTAGTAGTATGCTGCGAGAGTAAATGGTGTGCTTGAGCCAATCCTTCCAAATCAAACCCTTCGGATGCAGCCAGACGACCTGCGCTGATTTCTTCGTAATCGATAGGATCACCAGTTAATCCGAGAAGAGCAATATAAGCACGTACGATTTGTTCCGAGAAGTCGTATTCTAACACAATTCCCAAACTCTCTTGTTCGTAAGTGGCTCGGAATGTAACTGCGCCCGTTCGCACAAACCGCCAGACAGTGAAACCCAACGGATGCACCACCCTAAAGAACTGCTCACGCGCGAGATTATAAAACTCTTCTATCGACATCTTAAATAGCCGACAAGCTGCTATAAAATCCTGAAGGCTAAGAGTGACGCTCTCCTCGGCGCTCAGAACACTGTATATCGCCACACTGCCCTCGTCTAAATCTATTTCTACATTAGTAGTGTTAAACTCGTAGGAGAGTTGGGTCGGCCCGGCGAGACGGGCCGACCCGGCAGCGGTTAGTATCTCGTCGCACGTCCTTACGTCTATATCACCAAAGAAATACAAGAGAACAGATGACATCATGGGTAAACCTACCATGGGTGAGCTGTGCGAATGACGCCGTCCTCTACGATCACGCGCAGGGACGAGGTCGGGTGTCCGAATTTATCTACACCGATGACTCGCCGCATATCGTGGATGACTTCATACACACCTGGCCTCAACTCCCTGACTTCTCCGTACCGCAAAGCCTCATCAACATAGGACACAACGTCACGCGCGGTCGTGCCTCTTGCGAAACGGCTCACGCTCTTGAAACCCGTATTCCATAGAGGTGAGCAGACCTCCTTGCCTGTATGTACCTGCGCTCCAAGCGGCTGCTATCTTGCGCGGAGCGGGGAGAGCCTGACTCAGTGAACCAGGAAACTCCCTCGCCGCCTGTTTAACGCCCTGCCGCACCAGCATCTGGGCGGCAGCGGATTCCACTTGCGGTAGGAACCTGCCTCCCACATACGCCAGCGCACCGCTCACTACCGCGTCTCTTACCACCACCGACGCAGGCTTGCCCTCTGCCGCCGAATACAGTCCCTCAAACAGCGCAACGCCTGCTGCTATACCCAGAGGGTTCCCACCTGTCAAGATGCCACCGGCGATGCCCGCTAAGGTTCCGCCAATCACCCGTCCCCAGGTGGTTGTGGGGTTTACCCCCGCCGAATACTCGTTCGTGCCTGCGCTACGGCGGGTTAGGAAATTGCCGGTCAGCGGGTGGTAGTAGTCGCCGTCTACGAACACCCAGCGCAGATACTGCGCATAGTTTCGGCTTTCAATGTCCGTATACGCGCCCCACTGCCCTTGATAGCCCACGCTATCGGGCGAGGGGTAGGGTCTTTGCCCCGTCTGACTATCATCATAGAACAAACCGCCGTAAGAGTCAAACCAGCTGTTGCTGAGCACGGTGCCGTCTCTGAACCGGTGCACCAGATTGCCTGCCGGGTCGAAGGCGTACATAAGGTGCTCACCCTGACGTTCACTGCACGCCAGCCCGTTGGCTCCGTAGGCGTATGCCTGATAGAACCCGTTCGTGGGGTTGAATTCGAAAATCACCCGCTCGCCGTCGTACAGGTAGTAGGTTCGGGTGGAGAGGGCGCCCGGCTGCTTCCATGCTCGCTTCCCATCGGGGCGATAGTCCGCCAGGATAGAACCCGCCTGCAACACGCGGTTCTCGTAGTCGTAGTTGTGGGCAACGTAGTTGAACAGGGTGGCGTTGCCGTTCACATCGTAGCCGAAGCCGCTGTTCGTAACTTGGCTGTTGGCGTTGTGGCTAAAGGTGGTTCCGCGCACAGAGGTCAGATTATCCGACGGGTCGTAAGCGAAGGGCAAGGAGTAAGAGGGTATCTGATAATCCGACTGCGAGAAAGCCTCAGTCAGCAGTCTGCGTCGGGTAATGTCCATCGTATAGGTCAGGGAGCCGTTCATGCCTCGGGCCAGTACCCATCCGTACTCATCGAGTATGGGTTCGATGTCTACAGTACCGATGCGTGTACGGTTGCCCACCGCGTCGTAGGCAACGCCGAGGAAGTTGGAACGCAGAGAGCCGTTGTAGGTATTGGAGAGCGAGCTCAACAATCCGCGCGGGTTGTAGTTCATCAGAGAGGTCAGTTGGTCGAAGTCGCCGAGCACATCCTGGCGTCGTGGCAACCCTCGCCGGTCGAAGGATGTCTAAGTCGGAACTGACCACCCCGTACTATCGCTTCCTTACCGCCCTGCTGGTGAAACGCCACAGGTCTATCAGCTAGTCGGACTTCCACAAAGCATCTCGTGGGAAGCAAGGTAGATCTGCCTCTCGCTATCGCCATCCGTGCTCCCGATACTGTTGAAGCGTGTATACCAAAAGACCGAAGAGAGGTGAAGTACTACGTATCTCGCCTCTCCGGTATTGGTTTCTTCAACAGGCGCAACGTTGATTCACTGACCTCGCGTTCTGTCAGACGGGTGAAACTTACATTGCGCACTTTCGCCCGCTCGAATGCCTGCTTAACTTCTTCAACTACGAATATGTGGAGTGTTCCCTGCGGGATAAATAGGTCCGAGCCGTCCCACGTTGTCTCATCGAAGTACTCCCCTCGCCAGTAGGGGAATACCCCTCCTGGCATCTGTTTCTGGAAGGGGATGCTTCGGGTGTAATCCAGAGGTCCGCACCGTCCCGTTACCGCCAGACCATGATAGTCTTCATAATCCCCTTCTGGCCCTGCCACATGTACCGGATAGGTCTTCCATCCGGTAAAACCGTGTTCCAGCAACAGTCTCCGTACCCGCTCGTGAATAGCAATGACCTCCACTCCCGCGCAGACCACGTCGCTGGGTATTTTACGTCCCCCGCCCCAGTAGATGGGTACATACCACGGAGGATCTTCCTCACCCAGTAAAAACGGGATTGTTTTAACAGTAAGCGGCAGGACTACACGTCCCCAAAAGTGGTTTGTGCCCGCATCGCTAAAAGCATAAATACGTTCGAAGCCGGGAAACGGCTTCCGAGTAGTATTGCTCACTGGCTGTCACCTCCGTTTGAGCGTCTTCTTCAAGGATAACCCCTGCTGCGAATGGGATCGCAGCAGGGAAGAGACATGCCTGCTCAGAAGCGGACAGAAAGCCCATATTCTTTAGCCAGCTCACGACCCTTCTGCAGCACATCCTGCACGGTAGGATTCGGATTCTTTCCGAAGAATTCCTCCCACTTTTTGTTATATTCGTAGGCTTTTCTTCTATGCTCCCGCTTCTCCCACCATGCGCCGTAGCGCGGATCGTGAATGTTAATGCCGACCTTTTTGAAATTTCGTTCCAGCGCGATTGGGAACATGTGGTGCGCTTCTGCCCCTTCGGGAATGTACCCCGACAGCCTTTCCAGGTTCTCCCTGAAGTTCTTCCTCGTGAGCGGGAGTAGCGCGCGCTCCAGATGCTGTTGCTTGCGTAGTTGACTCGCCAGCTTGACAAAACGCCACACTACGCGAATGGCATCCAGTTCATCAGCGATAATGCCGCCAACGGACAGCGCTGCGCCTACGAAGTCTCGTTCACGTATGGATAGCTGTGCTAGCCCGATGTCTGCCGGGATACCAAAGTATGGTACCATCGACTGGACTTCCAGAACCCATCGGTAGGCTTCCGTACCTGCCATTGCCTCCGGGCCAAGAAGCATGGTAAACAGTCCACCTGTTGCCCCTAAGCCCAACATCGACTGCCTGTCACCCTCTGGCCAGTGCACATACGGGTTCAGGTCGGGTACCGAGCGGGTTAATACCCTTCCCGTCTGTGCATCATAGTAAGTGGAGCCGAGAAATACCTGCGGGAAGGAACCGGCGCCGGTGCCCGACACCTCGCGGTCGGTGTACACCCCGTGCTGGGCAAGATAGCCCATCGGCTCGATAAGGGTTGGCTCGCCACTGCGCGACGACGCTGTCGCCATCAGTTCGCCGAAAGCGTCATACCAGTAGTATCGGGTTGCCTTGAAGTTGTTGATATCGCTGCGTTGGCGGACCGCGAGCAGACTCCCGAAGGGATCGTACACGTAGCCGTAATATAGGGTGTTAGCAGGTACCGGGTCCCACCTCAAGAGACGAATCGCCAACCCTTCTGCACCATAGACGAAGGCGCTGTAGTACACTGGCGAGGAGGGCCAGGTAAACTCGAAAAGCACTCGTCCACTGGCGTCGTAGACGAAGTATGTTCTGGCGGTACCCCCAAACGGCTGTTTCCATGCCCTCAACCCGTCAGGACGATACACGGCGGACATGGCAATTCCGTATCTGAGCACACGGTTCTCGTAATCGTAGGCGAGCGGGGTTCCGCGCAACAAAGTGGTGTTGCCGTTATCGTCGTAGCTGTAGCTCGAGTTAGCAATCTGGTTGTTGGCGTTGAAGGTGAGGCTTACACCGCGCATGTTAATGCGGTTGCCAGCCCCATCGGGCGTATAGGGATGGTTGTAGCCCACTGCGCTGTTCAGTTCATGTACAAGGTGATCTCGCACATCATAGGTATACGCGGCGTCGCCAAAAGCCCCCGGGAATTCGCCTGTTGAATAGATATCGATATCCATTCCCAGCAAGTTGCCTCTGGCGTCATAGGTCAGGTTGCTAAACTGGGCAATGTACGGATCATCTTGGAACCAGCTGTCCGTAACGCGGACGTGCTGATCCGTTAGCAGCCCGCGTGCATTGAAGGTGTAGTCGATCCGCAATCCGGGCGGATATGTCTGGCGAGCTGGTAAACCTCGCTGGTCGTAGTAGGTGCGCACCGGCGTGCCGAGCCAACCCAGCCATAAAGTGACCAGCTCTCCGGGCGTTACCGAAGCGTCGTAGGAGTAGCTTGCCGTATAGGTGTTGTAGACGAACTCCCATTGTCCTGTGCCAGTGTTATAACGAACGGCTACGGGCGTTCGAACACTGACCAGGCTTCCGTCCGGATGGTAGCCGTACTGTACGGATACAGTTCGCAGACTTGTTGGCAGGTTTGGATCGTTAAAGGTCGTTACTTCCTCAATCAGCCTATCTCCGTCGTCATACGTGTAGCTGACGGTGGCGACACTGTTAGAGAGCCCGACAACGCGGTTGTAACTGTCGTAACTCACCAGTACATCCATGTCCGTGCCCGGATAGTTCACCTGCTCTACCCGGCTGTCCACGGTGGAGCGCACATACTCCACCACTACGCCATCGGGGTCGGTGCGCTGAGTGAGGTTGCCCTCTTTATCGGTGGCGAAGGTGTAAGCATCGCCCAGAGGATACAACTTGCTCTGCAGGAAACCGCGCGGGTCATACCCGAACTGCACCTGGTTGCCCCGACCGTCCACAATGCCCCGAAGGCGATACAGCGCGTCGCGCACGAAACCGGCAGTCTGTACCCCGCCCGACTGACCGACGAGCTCGCCTTCGTTGCCAGCCTGCAGGTTAATCTCCTGCGTCTCGCCGGTAGGCACGTTCACGACCAACTTCTTCAGCAACTGCCCGCCCCATGCGCTGTATACATACTTCTCCCGACGCTGCACGCCACTGCTGTCGGCGGGGTAAGTTATCTCATCCACCTGCCCCGCGGCGTTGTAGGTAATCTGGGTGGTATATCCTGCTCCATCAATGACCTGCGTCACCCTGCCCAGCGTGTCGTAGCGGAAACTCACCCGATACAGCAGGCGGTCGTTCTCATCGTTGGGATTGTATGCGCCGTCGTATACCGCCACCGCCAGCGGGCAGTTCAGCCGCTCCGGCTCGCTGTACGGGACGAACGGGTCCGAACCATAGAAGTAGCGCGTGGTACGAACACTCTGGCTCGGGTTGGGCGAGGGAGCGCGCACCTCCAGCAGGTTGCCCAGCGGGGTATACAGATACTCTATCTCCACCTGCTCCCCACTGCCCGCCGTGCCCGGCTTGGGAACCCGCACCTTGTGCAGTAGACCGTTCGGGTAATACTCCAGTTCGGTGGGCGTCTTACTGCCCTGAGAAATCCGAACCAGTCTGCCCAGCGCAAACTGCGAGGTGTCATACTCATACTGCACCGCAGGCACGCGTGGAGGCGAGACGCTCGTCAGGTTGAAATACTGGTCATACGCCAGCGTGGTGCTCTGCCCGTTGCGATTGACCACCTGCACCGGGCGGTAACCGCTGTAACTGATACTGCTCTCGTTGCCTGAAACGTCGCGGATACCCGCATCCACGTTCAGGTTGCCCACCTTCTGGGACCACGTCTGCGCGGGCGAGCCATCCGCATTGTATGCTGTCACCGTGGTAATGCCGCCCTCATACCGGTAACTGCGCACGTTGCCGTTGGCATCCTCCAGCAACACCACCTTGCCCTGCGCATCGTAATACACCGGATGCGAGCGGGTTCCCACGCCGTCGGTGGGGTCGGCACTGCCCACGCTCACCAGATAAGGCACACCGTTGAGCACCTGATACCCATACACCCACAGAGGGTCGCTTCTGCCCACCTGCGAGACCGCTACTAACTGCCCTCCGTTGAAGGTGTAGGTAACTGTGCGCCCCGTGTAGTCGCTCACGCTCATGCCGTTCACGTAGGAGAAGGTAAGCAGAGGGGTGTTTGCATCGTTGCGGATCTGGGTCAGGAAGCCGTTGCTGTCATAGTCGATGGTCACGCCCTGACCCAACAGGTTCTCAATGCGCGTCAGCCGATACAGGTCGGGATTGTAGGATGGGGTGAACCACCATCGGCTCTCATCCTTAAACTGCAGTTTGATCGGGTTCCAGCGTCCGGGCGTGCCGCTAGGCTGTCCCTCTGCAATGTAGGGCGCCCCGTTGAACTGGAACTGCCCGGTAGGGTTGCCGTTGCCGTCCAGCACCGGCGTTAATTGCTCGGTAGCCCCGTTGGGATAGCGCAGGGTGAGCGTGCCCCAGCTGCCCGAGGAACCGCTGATAGTCACATCGTAGTTGTGCACCCAGCCGGGCGATAGTCCGGGTGAGGAGTAACCCTGCTCCGCCAGTTTACTGCGATAGGTGCGCGAGAAGGAGACGCCGGGTCCAGCGGGGTTATACACCACAATATCTGCCGGCGGACGATGCTCAAACACCCCAGAAGCCAGGTTCACATGGTCCGCCGAAGAGGGACCAAAACCGCCGGAGGAGACAGTATCGGTAGGAACAACCTCTTCTGCCCATGCGGGGGGCGGGATGTCAGGTAGCGCAGCCCCACCACCGCTGGGAACCACAAATCCCGTCAATTCACTGCGCAACCAGTGCGAGATGTCGGTGTGTGCCTCATCATTATATGCCAGCGCACGCACCGTGTAGATGCCCGCCGGAAGATGAACCTGCACATCCTTCTCCACCTCGCCCTGCGTGAAGGTCACCGACTGCTCGTAAATCGGTGTGCCTGAATCGCCCTCCGTGCCCGCACGCTTGAACTGCAACACCACATACACCGCACGCTCGGTCTGGGCTGTCCAGTCACCCAGCGCCACATGCACGGTGGCGGTGAACACACCCGACGCCGACTGGGCACTGCCCGCAAACTCCTCCGCACCGATGAGACCGAAGTTGGCGCTGAGGATGCCGTGGTCAAACAGGGTCACCTCGTCGTCCCCGTCCAGGTCGGCATCGGGGTTCCAGTTGGGGTCGCCGGGCATGCTGCCGAAAGCGTCAACCAGCGCACTGAAGTCAAACATGGTCACTTCGTTATCGCCGTCGATGTCGGCATTGAGGAGGGTAAGCGTTGGGGGTTGCTGTGCTCGTGCGAGGGAGACCAGCAGAAGGAGGAGTGTAACCAGAATTACACTAATGGGGGGGGGTCAGGAACCGTCTTTTGTGTAACATTTTGAAACCTCCTTTTCCTCCTGTGAAAAAGTTGTTCAAAATGCGTGCACAGGGCGTATGCCCACAAAAGCTTTCCACCCCATATATATGCAAGAATCGTACCACAAACGTGGTTTCTGGGGTTTTGACGGGGAAAATTTCATAAAATTTTTGTCATCATTGCCATATAGTGCGGTTGTCTGGCAAATAAGGTGATAATTTCTCTATTTCGGATACGGTGTTCATCCGTACCAGAACGAAGAAGGTCTTCCTAATAGCCACAGGTTCATGATTTATAGACCGATTGAACTGCAGATTTTGAGTATCTGGTCATTATGCTAGGCGTTCATAGAGAGAGTGTTTAGTGGTGATTGGAAGTCGGTTTTTTTAATCACCCGCAGGACGGTTATCTCCTGCTTTGGTATGAGTCGCACCTCGTACTGTTTCATCGTTACCCCCTCTGTAGTTGACGGTACTGTTGCTTTTGGTGTGGCATAGCCCACTTCAACACTATGCTCTCTGAAGCCGTTTTGGCACGCTACGGCATTTAGCGAGTGATCCCCTCTGCCCTACACGCTGACCGAACAAGACCTGCCACGAATGTGGTCCCAGTTTGAGGATTTCGTAAAGTCTATGGTGATGCCTCATATGGAGGCACATAAACTTGGCGGACTCATACTGTCCAAAGTCAGGAAAGAGTACTCACTCCCCAAGCGCTTGCTGGCGTCTAATGATGATGACCGTGCTATCGCCGTAAGGGTGTCCCTGCTATACGGTACCAGCTCGCCAGAGGAGTTGTTGCAGGCGGTACGAGGCTCAAAGAACCCCTTACTATGCGCATGGTCGGCGGATTCAGGACCTCGCCACACTGCAAGGTGCAATGCATGGTGGCGACTCTATTGCCAGGCTATACAGTTATGCGCTTGGCGGGTTCGGTAACGACGTGTTCCAGATGAACCAGGAGGTAGTTGCTGGTGGTCACGGTTACGACGGACCTGTAGCCGCTACGTCCAGACCAGAGCCACGAATTAGCATGAGTTTGTATCCAGACGCTGGCGCCGTTGCCAGAGAGTTAGCCAGACAGACGGCGCCTGTATACTCGTTTGTGTTTTCGGTATCTCCATAGAGAGTGCCAGACCGTCTGAAAAGTTCCTTGCCTCTACTGCCAGATCAGGTATTGATAAGCAGCGTGCCGAGCAAGTGTTCAAAAAGTATGTGGGCGATCGACGTGGTGTAACCGATACACTTGTGGCATCGAGACTGCACGAGTCTGGACATGCACTCCTGCAACCGCCTATGCTGTCTGCTACCGCAGAGGATATCCAGTCCTATGCACGAGGCGAGACACCACCGGCAGATCCCCTGACCAGGAACGCACTTACGTGGGGGGTCTTCCACGAAGGTCAGGCGGACCTGTTTTCGATGGGCATGTCACTCAATCCTCAAAGCGTCGCCTCGTTCCGATATCGTGCGGGTGTGTTGGATGTGCTTCAATCTGCCAGGCCAGGCGAGTTATCGGGTTGGCGGTATGGTGACGCTATTCCTGTAAGGGTAATCAATCCAGAGAGTGTGGAGCCCGCAGAATCACCGCTCTATAAGCTGATTCATCAATATGCTTCTGCCTACGAACAGAGACTCAAGAACGAACTCCCGAACACGGGCAACTTAATGGCGGACGCTTCCGCCGCGGTGATCGCCGATTCGGTTCTGCAACGCCATAGAGTGTTCACCAGTAGACGGCATTTGATTGATGCCAGTACAGGCAGCTTGAAGATGGAGGGGCTGGAACCGTTCTACGTGACGACCAGAACGATTGCCAGCGATGTTGTGAAGTCGATGATTCAGGACTATCGTGCTGGCGCTTTGGAGGTGGACGACGCCGATACCAGAGAGTTGCTGAGATACGGTTCCACCAGGATGTGGACTATAGGCTACGTCGTCGGCAAGACCAGACCAGACCTTATCGGTGAAGAGTTAAAGGTCTCACCAGACGAGATACGTGTTGCCTCCACAGGTGAGAGGATAGAGTTGAAGGAGTTACCTGACCTGGAGATCATGGGGTTTGGAAGCAAGCCTGAAATGCATCCGCTACAGCTGCACTGGGGCTTACGAGCTCTTGACCTCTATAACAGAGCAAGAGAAGCAATACGCCGAGGTATCCAGTTCCAGCCTCCAGAAGGCGCTTCTGGTTCCGATGTAGTGCGTTCCTGGCGACAGATCTTCAGCGAGAACGTCGGGGCTTAAGTGAATTGAGTATGTACGGATTTCTGCCTTTCAGGAGACGGGGACATGGCGCTAACTCTGCGCGTTTGTGGTCCGACCAGTGCCACACTACTAGTCCTATCGCCAGGCAGATATTCTCAACGGACAAACCGATGTCACCTGACATGGAACCCATCCGTAGTTGGAAGGATATGTTCTGGAAGGTGATGCGACCTGAAGAGACCGCTTCATACCGTCTGTCCGATCAGGCACTTGCCGATTTAGCAGATTGATGAGGAGGTTCTATGAAACGCATTAATGTTCGGGCGTCGTTACCGTTCACAGGTCTGATGTGGACGATGCAATCTCTGACTGCACGCGCACAGCGTGGTGGATTAGAACAGGTATTAGTGGCTACACTGGTGTATCGTCAATTGGGACTTCCTGAAATGCAGACTGGCAGGGGCAAGGACGTTCACGCAGCGTGGAGGAAGGAGTTCAAGAACATCTTCCCCTAACGGTGTAGTCGGAAGGCTGGTTCTACGAATACCATTAGTTTCTCCTGCACACTCCATGTGCTGTTGCATTCATCTCTCTCGGCACATAGACGAACCGAATATAGTCGAACCGCTTCATCAACTCGCGCACTCTTTTATAAAGTGGTACCAGATTCCGTGCATGTACTGTATAGCACCCCTTCAACTGCTGTACCAACAGTTCAGAATCCGACCGAACCTCCAATCTCTTGTAACCGCTATTCAATGTGGACTCTATCGCCAAGATGATGCCGTGATACTCCGCCTCGTTGGAAGTAACGTGCCCTAACTCTCTCCTGTACCTGCCTATTTCAGCGCCGTCTTCTCTTAACAGCACGGCAACACAGACACCAGGTCCTGGATTAGGATAACAACCAGCATCGGTGTAGGCTATCACCTTCTCAGGATCCTCCAGATCCTCGCCAATCTTGCGTGATGTCGGATTCAACAAGGAATCCAGCGCATCCAGCACCAGCGCCTGGTCTGCCAGCGATAAGCTACGACATGCCTCTCTAATACGATGCTCACCAGCGCCAGATTTCAACAGCCTGTCCAGCGCCCTCTTCAACTCCTCATGCTTCGATGTGTTATACTTCTGCGCCAGTGACATGGCTCTCTTGATGTCATCGAGGATAACGCCCAGTATCATGCTTAGCTCTTCGGTCATACTCTGCTCCTGTAGAGAAGAGAATGGGGGCACTGAGGCCCCCAATGGCAACACATGCATATGTCAAGGAGGATGCACACACGCTCGCGCAGCTAACGAAGACTCCTGAGAAATCTGCACGCTCGGTCCAGACCTTCACCGAATGGGTCGTCACTCCATATCACACGGTCGGCATGATACCATAACCACGGATGATAGAACGTCTTCAGCGACGTAATCACCACCACCTTCTTGCTCCACATTCTGGCATACGCTATCTCCATAGCGGTGCCGATGCTGGCGTTAGGCATGAAGGCGATAATGGCGTCAGCACTCTTTAAGTTCTCTAAATCGGACTCTACCAGCATATAGCAACACTCGGCGAACAGATGCTTGCGCATCCACTCTTCCCAAACGGCAGGGTCCACATCGTCGCTTGGTAGAACCGCCTCAAAGCCATGCTCCGTTACACGATGACCAACCTCCTCAAACATCTGCTTGGGGTCGTAACCGCTAGCCGTGTTTATGGGCATCGCAATGTATACTTTCATCTAAACCTCCTAATCGGTCTGCGAGGTCACGAACGGACCAGTATATCTCTCCGATCCGTGATAGCAGGGCGTCTAGGATCTTGAGTATCTCTATACGAACCCTCTCCTCGCCGTAGTTCAGACGGAACACCTCTCCCTCTCCTATGCCTAGCACCAGTTCATCGGTGTGTTCCAGTTGAGTGAGCGGTATGGATACCTTCAGTGAGTGCGAGTAGAGAACAGCGCCTTCAGTATCTATCTCTACAAACACCCAGCTTTTTTCATCTTGCTGGAGTTCAATATCGAAGTTGATGTCGAAGTACAGGTTCTTGTCTGGTATATCGAACTCCAGCACAGGCGCTGGCTCCAGCTCAATGCCCTCAGAATCGATGTTGAAACTCTCTACGATCACCTTCATATGAACCTCCGTAAGAGATAGATATGCTGATTCAACTGAAGGAGTGCCGTGCCTTGCGGGATTCTCTTTAAGGATTGTGCAATGTAGAAATAGGAGATAAATGAACCCCTGGTCATGATGACCAAGAAACTATACTTGCCGGGGCACAAAAGTGCCGCACAGAATCCCTCACAGCTCCCCAGCACAGGTGGTGTGCCCGGGGTGGGTATGTATGGTGGTTGACATGGGAATGGCAGGATGGCACAGGTGGTCGTAGAGGATACACAGGTGGCGAAGGCTTTGGTCTTGGTCTTGGCTTCGCTGGCTTGCATCGTGGGTCACTGTGGCAACCAGGTCCTATACACCGATATGCCTATCGGGTCTCTGGTCAAGAACCTCCCCGTCGCGGGATCAAAGTAGCGATGGGTTAATAAGAGCACTGCAGATTGAAACACGATCGATTAGTTTGGTGGTATCTTCACCTTTCCCCGATGCCAACGGTTGATACGCGGAGAAGGCGAAACACACACCTCATAATAGACCGTCCCGTCCCCAGCTACTTTCTCAATATAGTAGTCCAACAGCGCAGGATCGTGCTCATACGGGTAATGCCTTACATTTGCTTCCTTCCTGCCTAGCCACTCTGAATAGAGGGCGAACTCCTCGTACCGGTACTTTGGCTTGTGCCCGCGCAGAACCCGGACCTCGTGCCCACCGCTCCAGTATCTAATGCCACCGACACCATACATGTCTCCCGTTGCGAAAACCAAGGTATGTTTACGGTTCGGTACCCAGACGAACGAGGTAACGTCTACTTGACCAGGAATTAAACTGAGGCGACGGTTGCGTACGAAATCTTGCCTGATGTGTGCTCTGTTAGGAAGAACGTAGAGGACGAGATACCCCCCATCCTCAGCACACTCTACGTGCGCGATATACTTCCCGTCTGGAGAAGGGAAATCCCGTTGAGGATTGGTCACTTGCCATACTGGGCAGCTATCCTCCCAGCTTTTGATGACCTCTGTTCTGCGCTGCTCAGTGTGAGGCTGGGCGGGCAGATGGACCGACGCCCCAACACCAAAGATACCAACCGCAGCAAGCAGCGCTCCACAAATAGCTACTCTTATCATTGATGTAAGCCTCCATGCGTGTTACTATCGAGGGGTCATTGATCCTCTCGCAATTTGGAAGCGCTGTCACCAAAATCACTATTGGTTAGCAACCATAGTCTCAATGCAGGTTCTGCGCAACCTGTGCCACCATTATTTCGGGATTTTGACACCTTGTTCAGTAAAGCGATATATCTCTCTCGTCCTACGACCTCAGCGGCTAATACGTCCGCCTGCATCTCCGAGCGTCTAGCGAAATCGTCCAGCGCGGAACTGTACGTGAGTCCGGCAGCTACAGAAGACCCTGCTACTAAAATGATAGACCCCAACATTGCGAGCTCATCCGTTGGTCTAATAAGCCATAACAAAAACCTTGCGCCCGCGCTAACGCTCAGGAACTCAGCTAACCATGCGAAGTAAAGGCGAACCACTGCGCGTAAACTATGCACTTTCAAGTGTGCCGCGATATGTGCCAAAATAACATCTTCTTCTCCTTCACCTAAATCCCTGAGGAATGTATCATCAATTAGCACCTGCAATCGGCGCAGGGCATAGGGGATATGAACCCCACCCACAGGTCTTCCGAAAACGCGCCTCACTGAAGGACAGAAGTTGCATCCTACCACGCTGCATAATTCACCAAGTTTATGTGAAAGGTTTGTATCTACTACCTGATACTGAAACCGAGACTGGTGCAAGGGGAAGTCGTATATGTACACATAGCCAATGTCCATTAGAACGGGGACTAGGCCAGCTAGTAGCAGTAGCGTTATTTGCTCAGATATTCCAAGGGCGCCAAACCCTCTCGCACCCAAATACACGGCGGACGTTACCAGTGAATACCAGGTTAAAACCCATGCGGGCCTGTGCTTCAAGCAGCGAAACATTGTTTTCCCTCCTACCTCTAAAGTGTCTCATAGTACTCCCCACCCTGCTACGCACCTGCACCCCTAGCGATATACGCTCCGTGACCTCGTCATTACAGATACGAAGCCCAGAACTATCCCCAAAGTGTGTAACCCCTGATTCTGTCACCAAGCTGCACGTACAGCAGGAACCAATACTCCCCCTCCGCCAGGGGCGAGCTCCCCAATGCCTGCGGCAGCTAGAGCTCCCAGTATACACCACTTGCAGCTTTCACACATCCACTTGCTAAAACCGCCTTTTCCGCAGCACTCCTCCATCAAGCAGTCTAGCGTGCGTCTGAGTCTATCCCAAAAACCTCGCTCTTTGCCAGGCCTCGGACGGAAGCCGATGCAGGGAGATTCCTTCCACTTAACCTCGGGATCATTCCAGCATGAGTTCCAATTGGAAATGAAACACGCAAGCGACCACCCACATGCGAATCCGCATGCAGCCCCAATGATGGGGGCTATTGCCAATTTACCTCGAGGATCCTTTCTTACCACCACCCCGTTGCCCACATACGCATACAGGTTCACGCCTCCCTCCACCCCTATCGGGTCTCGGGTCAGGAACCTCCCCGTCGCGGGGTCCAGGTAACGGTGAGTCAGTAACAGTATACCACTTTCCACGTCGGCGTAGTAGCCCCACTGACCTTTGTAGCCGTAGGGGGTGGGGTTGGAGCCGGACATTAACTGACCCCACGCATCATACGCCAGATGGGCACCTGTGTAACCATTCTCGACAACCACTGTCGTCGATGAGAGGTGCTCGTTCCCACCCTCCCCATGGACTGGTAGGCCCCTACGGTAACACTTGCAACTTGAATTTTACTGTGTTCGTCACCCCAAGCCATAGCCCTTCATGGTAGGGAAGCTTCGCGAGGGGACGCGAGTCGTACCATAGTTCCCCCTGGTAGACACCGACCGGTAAAAGTGTGTAGGAAGCAGCTTTCCCAACCACCTCTACGTATCCGCTGATTGCAAAATCTGGCATCAACGTCACCCTGTAAACCTTCCGCAGGTCTAACGGGCGGCGTCTGTCTATGGCTCCTTGTATCGGTTCCTTCAGCGGAGTAATGGGTACCATGCGGAGGTGGAAAGGGATATCTACCTCACCTTGGATACTCACTCTATAAGGAATGTAGACCTGTATTTTTCGCCCGCATTGATTGGTAAGGGTAAAAAACAACCGAAACGGCTCAGCGCGCCGTGCTCGTTGCTCTCCATTTCTTATCTGTAAAAGGACGGCTGCAGACATGCCATATCACCTCCTGAAGCTTTACCTTATTCGGGGCAAGGCTTAGCACCTGGGCTGTGATAACCATACCACTCACATAGCGACGGTAGGTGCTCCTCAGGAACACCGCAGCTGTGCACCATCTCGTGCAAGATGTTCTTTCCCAAACACTGACACAGACTGCGGTCAAACCCGATTGGACATATTACTCCCACGACGAGGCACAGTAGGGTTCGGAGTGTAGGCACACCAGTCTGGGTGTGCACTGCACACGGGATCCGAACTGTCGGCACAGGTTATAACAATGTTCTCACAACGCTTTCGCAGGCACTTGCGCAACCATTTGCTAGGGATCAGACCAATTCTGTTACCGCAGACATCCTGTAAATGCTTGCGCAACTCCCTTTCCTGCTGCTTGGTGCAGTTCTTGAACGCAGGAGCTAAGCAAGGCGCATCTGTCCTCACCACCACCCCATTGCCCACATACGCATACAGGTTCATGTCTCCCTCTATGCCTATCGGGTCCCCTGTTCAAAAACCTCCCCGTCGCGGGGTCAAGGTAACGGTGTGTCAGTAAGAGTATACCACTTTCCACGTCGGTGTAGTAGCCCCACTGACCTTTGTAGCCGTACGGAGCAGGGTGACGTCTTGATACCAGCTGACACCCCACGCGATTCACTGCACTATCGTTCAATGCGCCAGACAATCACGCTTTTGCCATTGCCAACTGTTACCAGATAGTTGCCATCAGCAGAAAAAGCCATGTCCATAATATTCTGCTCCTGTACCTTCTGAGAAGCTACCATACGGGAACTTCGTGCATCCCATAGCTGCAGAATAACCGGGCTGGTTCCTGAACTAACAGCGAACAGCCCCTTTGCTGGGCAGGAAGCGACTACGGAACCCATCGTTACCGCGAGCTGCTTACCTTGCCGCCAGTCCCAAACTACAACCGTATTGTCTATCGAACTGCTTGCTATCAAACCCTCTGTCGGTAAGGCTGCTATCCTCCAGATGGGCTGGGTGTGACCACATAACCTTTTCAGGAGCTGACCCGTGCGTAGATCCCAGACATAGACGCAACCATCCAAGCCCCCAGCAGCAAGCGTCTGGTTGTCAAGAAACGCAACACAGCCGAAACCAGGTCCGAAGCTGCTGGTTCCTTGCGACTTGAACCGGTAAACCTCCCGGTATCCCTTTGTCTGCCAAACAATCAGACACCAACCATCGGCGCCGACAGAGGCCACCAACCAGCGACCGTCCGGCGATAGCACCACCGCACTAGCACGCCCTGGAGTGCTTATCTCTGCCACTTTCCTCCACTGCTTTGTATCCCACAGGGTGACCCGTCCTGCCCACTCAGCGACCGCTAAGTAATCCCTGTCTGGGAAAAAGGCGGTTTGAAATGCGCGCCCATCTTTTGCCTGCAGCCTGGTCACTTGGTCGAGTTGCGGAAATCGGCAAATGTAAACAAGGTCGCGAGAACAGGTTACAGCAACAAGCTTACCGTTGGGCGAGAAAGCTACTGCGTCTGCATCGCAGAAACTGGCAGACCTCTGCTGCACCGGTACTGCCCGGGCGGAAAGGTACCGCCCTCCGAGCACGAGGAGCAGAGAGAAACCCAGTACCACAATCAACCCGACAATGATGTTTCTGAAAGAGCGCATACTATTCCACCCCCTATCGACAGCCCATCTGACAGATATTTTGCGCTGCTCCTTCGTTGGGAAACGCCCTTATGCAACAATCCTGGCACTCGTCCAGAGGAAGGCTATAACACATTCCGGGTGCTGGTCCCACAATGCCCGGATTGCATTGTTGCTGACACAGCCAATGGCACTACTGAGCTACCTTGTTCACGACAGCGTTCCCCACGTAGGCATAGAGATTCATACTCACCTCGCCCCCCGCAGGGTCTCTCGTCAGAAACCTCCCCGTCGCGGGGTCAAGGTAACGGTGAGTCAGTAACAGTATACTACTTTCCACGTCGGTTTTTGAACCTGGCACACACGGCTAAAGCCGTTCCCCTGCAAACGAAACCCTGCCTTCGCAGGGTTGTCAGCCAGCGCAGGCTGGCTTCGTTTGAAAGGGTGCGGCTTCAGCCGCAGGCTGAATGTGCGATGTGTGGCTTGCACCACAGACGTTGAATCTTCCATGCGCACCCGCTCAGCGCTTCTCCACCCTTATATACAGCAAGAATCGTACCGCAAACGGGATTTCCGGGGATTTGACGAGGAAAACTTTATAAAATCTTTGTCATTATTGCCATACAGTATGGTTGTCCCGCAAATAAGGCGTTAACCTCTTCTGTTTGGGGGGTTGCGGTCGCGACGGAGCGCGACCCTCCAACACAGACAATCGGAGGGCGAGGCTCCGTCCGAGCCGTTGTGGGGCGTTTTGGCTCACCGGCAGGTTCGCTCTCCAAAATCGCTGACAGGGCAGGTTGCTACCCTTGATTTTTTTCCGCAAAACAAGTACTATTAGTAACGGCAGATTTATTGAATCATCATACTGTAGTAGTGTTGTGAGGTGGTGGAGTGAGCACGCTCATCGTTATCGGAGTATTCACCTTCGTTGCTATCCTGATAGTGGGTGTCACGCTGGCACTCTCTCATGCGGTTGCTCCCCGAATGCCTACGCCGGTGAAGGGCGAGACCTACGAATGCGGTGCCGAGGTGTTCTCGGACGCCTGGCGCCAGCAAAACCTGCACATATACATTTTCGCCCTGCTGTTCGTGGTGTTCGATGTGGAGCTGGCGTTGCTGGCGCCGGTGGCTCTGGTGGCAAAGAGCCTGAACGCGCCATGGCTGGTGTTTACTGAGGTCGCCCTGTTTATCGCTATTCTGGGCGCGGGGTTGCTGTACGCCTGGCGAAGGGGGGCGCTGACATGGGAGTAAAAGAGCGACTGGAAAAAGGGCTGATTAAGGTTCCGGGCGGAACCATCCTCGTTGCCAAACTGGCAGACCTGATGGCGTGGGCGCGAAAATCGTCCATGTGGTCACTGACCTTCGGGCTGTCTTGCTGTGCAATTGAGATGATGGCGACCGCCGCCTCACGCTACGATTTAGACCGCTTCGGCATGTTCTTCCGCGCCACACCGCGCCAGGCAGACGTGATGATCGTGGCAGGCTGGGTGTCGGTGAAGATGGCGCCCTTCATCAAACGCCTCTACGAGCAGATGCCTGAGCCCAAATACGTGATTGCCATGGGCGGCTGCGCCAGCGCAGGAGGACCCTACCGCGACTCCATCACCATCGTGAAGGGTGTGGACCAGTTCGTGCCGGTGGATGTGTATGTGTACGGTTGCCCGCCTCGCCCCGAAAACCTGATTCTGGGCATCCTGAAACTGCAAGAGCGAATCCGCCGCGAGCATCTGGCGGAAAAGAACGGCTTGCCCAAACCGGTGCGCGAGCCGATTATTATCCCCGACACGGGAGCAACCGGATGAATCAGGCAATAGAGAACCTGTTGCAACGTTTTGGCGAGGCGGTTATCGAATGGACACAGGTTAGCCCCAACGAGGTGCGCCTGACGGTCTCAGCATCACACTGGCGAGACATCGCGCAGTACCTGCACGACGACCCCCTGTGGCAAATGGACTACCCTGCTGACCTCACCGTGTGGGATACCGGCAACGAGTTTGGCGTCTATTTGCGCCTGTGGTCCTCGGTGTACAACCACAACGTGGTAGTGTTGACCTCTATCTCGCGTGAGGAGGCGCGCATCGCCTCGCTGGCGACGCTCTACCCGGGCGTGGACTGGCACGAGCGCGAAATGTACGACATGTACGGGGTAATTTTCGAAGGTCACCCCAACCTGAAGCGCATCCTGTTGCCCGACGATTGGGAGGGCTTCCCCTTCCGCAAGGACTATGTGGCGGAGCCCAGTGGAAATCCTTTGCATGGGCCGCAACCGGTGAACTGAGATGAGTGTACCTGTTTCGTCACAAACGCCATCGTCGCTGAACACAGTAGAAATCCTCTCTCAGGGGATGGTGATTAATGTCGGGCCGCAGCACCCCTCTACGCACGGAGTGCTACGGCTGATATTGACACTGGACGGCGAGCAGATTGTGGCGTGCGAGCCTGTCATCGGTTACCTGCATCGCGGGCTGGAGAAGATGATGGAGCGTCGCCCCTATCGCCACAACATCCCCTTCACCGACCGACTGGACTACCTCGCCGCGCTGTCCAATAACTTGGGCATCTGCCAGTGCATCGAACGGCTGGGAGGGGTAGAGGTTCCCGAACGCGCCCAGTATATCCGCGTGCTGCTCATGGAACTCCAGCGTATCGCCAGCCATCTGGTGTTTCTGGGCACGTTCGGCACCGACCTGGGCGCTACGACCATGTTCCTCTACGCCTTCCGCGAGCGCGAGATGGTGCTGGACCTGCTGGAGGAGTGTACCGGCGCGAGGTTGACCTACAACTGGGTGCGAGTGGGCGGCGTGCCGGATGACCTGCCGGAGGGCTTTGGGCAAAAGGTGCTGGACTTCGCCAAACTCTTTCGCCAGCGCATCGAGGAGTACGACATGCTGCTAACGCGCAACCGCATCTTCCGTTCGCGCACGCAGGGCGTCGGCGTCTTACCGAAGGAGACCGCGCTGGCGTACGGGTGCAGCGGTCCCGTCGCGCGAGCGTCCGGCATACCTTACGACATCCGCAAGGTCGCCCCGTACGAGGTGTACGATCGGGTGGAGTTCGACGTGCCGGTGTTTGAGGACGGCGACGTATGGGCACGTTATCTGGTGCGCATGGAGGAGCTGCGCCAGAGCCTGCGCATCATCGAGCAGGTGCTGCGTGATATGCCGGACGGTCCGGTGCAGACCAAACTGCCCAAGATATTCAAACCGCCGGCTGGCATCGCATACTCGCGCGTAGAAAGTCCGCGCGGTGAACTGAGCTTTATGATGGTCAGCGACGGTAGTCCCAATCCGGTGCGTGTGCACATTCGCGCGCCGTCGTTCGTCAACCTGAGTGTGCTACCGCGCCTGCTGGAAGGGGCGAAGGTGGCGGACCTCGTAGCCATACTGGGCAGCATCGACGTGGTTTTAGGGGAGATAGACCGGTGATTGAGGCGATCACACAGTTTTTCAAGCAATATCCGCTGTTGTGGACGTTTGTCAAGGCGGTGGTACTGGCGAGCTTCACGCTGGTTATCCCGCTGGCGGTTATCTATGTGGAGCGGAAGATAGCAGGCTTCATCCAGAGCCGCCTGGGACCCCTGCATGTGGGACCGCAGGGTGCGTTTCAAACAGCGGCGGATGCGCTGAAGCTGCTCTTGAAAGAGGATATCGTGCCTGAGGGGGCGGACAAACGCTTCTTCTACCTCGCCCCGTACATTGCGTTCATCTCCACCGTGCTGTGCTTCATGGTGCTTCCGTTCGCGCCCGGCTGGGTGGCGCTGGAGATGAACGTGGCGGTGTTGTTCATCATCGGGGTGTCGTTGTTCAACGTGGTGAGCATCCTGATGGCGGGCTGGTCATCCAATAACAAGTACTCCCTGCTGGGTGGCTTGCGGGCGGTGGCGCAACTGCTCTCCTACGAAATCCCGATGGTGCTTTCGGTGCTGGCGGTGGTGTTTTACACCGGCTCGCTCAGCCTTACCGGCATCATTGAGTATCAGGTGAAGCATGGGTGGAACATCTGGCATCCGCCGATAATGATTGCTGCCCTCATCTACTTCATCTGTGCGCTGGCGGAAATCAACCGCACCCCGTTCGACCTGCCGGAGGCGGAGTCGGAGCTGGTCAGCGGGTTCAACACCGAGTACTCGGGGATGCGCTTCGCCTTCTTCTTTGCGTCGGAGTTCGCCAACAACTTCTTCATTACCGCGTTTGCCGCCGCGCTCTTCTTCGGCGGATGGGACGGTCCCGTTCTACCGCCGATTGTGTGGACGTTCCTGAAGGTGTTCGTGATGATTTTCGTCTTCATGTGGGTGCGGTGGACGCCCCCGCGCTTGCGGATAGACCAGATTCTACGCTTTGCCTGGCAACTTCTGGTGCCGATCAGCCTGGCGAACCTGCTGTTCGCCATCGCTCTGGGGGTGAGATAACATGAGCCGTCAACGGACGATGAGAGATACAGAATACAATCCGCTGGTTTACTTCATCGATGGGCTGGTCACGCTGTTTAACGGGATGGTGGTGACCTGGCGCAACTTGTGGCGTCCGAAAGTCACCGTGCGCTACCCCTATCAGCGTCGTCCGGTGCCGCCGCGCTATCGTGGGCTGTTCTATCTGAAGTGGAACGAGGAGAAGCAACGGCTCAACTGCGTCGGCTGCACACTGTGCGCGCAAGCCTGCCCCACCGACGTGATTTCGATGGTGAAGCTGGGCAAGGGAACACACGCGGGGGTCAGCGAGTTCACAATGGACCTCGGGCGATGCATGTTCTGCAATCTGTGTGTGGAGGCGTGTCCCTTCGACGCCATCTATATGGGACCCAACTATGAGCTCGCCAGCGAGCGGCGCGATGCCTCGCTCTTCCGTATTGCGGATTTGGCACAGGGTGGCGAGGAAGCGGTGCGCAAGAATATCGAAACGATAGAGCGGCTGCTGGCGGAAGAAGAGAAGGCGAAACCGGCTCATGCGGTACACGCGGCAGGGGGAGAATCGGAATGAGCGTGCTGGAACTCGCGTTGCTTATCTTTCTCACCGCAGTGACGGTATTCTCTGCGCTGATGGTGGTTGCAGTGCGCAACCTGATTCATGCGGGCTTCTGGCTGCTGCCCTTCTTTCTGGGTATCGGTGGTTTCTACCTCATCCTCTCCGTAGAGTTCCTGTTTGCCTTGCAGCTGTTGCTGTACGCCGGGGCGGTGATGGTGGTGGTGCTGTTTGCGCTTATGCTCACGCGCGACGTAATGAACCCGCAGATTCGCCAGACGAACCGCCTGTACGTGGCGGCGATAGCCGCCAGCGCAAGCATGATGACCCTGCTGGTAGTGCTCATCTACCGACATCTGGGCGCGCTGTCCGTTCCGCCCGGTCTGGTGGATTCGGATGCTATTACCCGCAGGCTGGGCACGATGCTGCTGAACGAGTACGTGCTGCCTTTCGAACTGACCTCTGCACTGTTGCTCAGCGCGATGCTGGGAGCGATTTTCCTCGCACGCAACCCCAGAATCGAGATGGAAGAGGAGAGCGGGGAATGAACCTGAACCATCTACCCCTTCACTTCTTTGTGCTGCTCAGCACGGTGTTGTTCGCCATCGGGCTGTACGGCTTGATTTCCCGTCGCAACGCTATTGCGGTGCTGATGTCCATTGAGATTGTGATGAACGCAGCGAACCTGAACTTCGTTGCCTTCTGGCGTTACCTGCACCCGCAGTCGCTGGAGGGTGTGGTGTTCGTGCTGGTGACCATCACGGTAGCGGCGGCGGAAGTAGCGGTAGGCATGGCGGTGGTGCTTTCTATCTACCGGACGTTACACACGGTTAACGTAGACGAAGTGGCGCAGATGCGAGGATAGTGTCGGCAATGCTATCCCCTTCCGAACTGGCGCGAGAGGTGGTTCGAAGGCTGGATGCCCTGCACGGTCGCCCTGTATGGCAACAGCGTATGCCTCCACTGGAGGAGCTCATCGCCTGCATTCTGTCGCAACACACCTCGGACAACAACTCGTGGCGTGCCTACCAGCGGTTGCGCGAGCGTTTCCCCACCTGGGAAGCGGTGATGAAGGCTCCTGTCGAGGAGGTGGAGGAGGCTATCCGTCCGGGCGGACTGGCGAGCAGTAAGGCACCGCGTATTCAGGCGGTACTGCGTGCGGTCGCGGAGCATAACGAGGGCAGGCTGAACCTGGACTTCCTGCAGAACATGGACACCGAATCCGCTCGGCGCTATCTGCTCAGCCTGCCGGGCGTCGGCCCGAAAACGGCGGCAATTGTGCTGTGCTTCTCGCTGGGCAGACCGGTAATACCGGTGGATACGCACGTGTTTCGCGTCTCCTGGCGTCTGGGCTTCTTCGACCGCAAGGTAGGCGAGGCAAAAGCGCACGACCTGCTACAGCAAATCGTTCCCGAAGAGGACATCTACCCCTTTCACGTGCACCTCATCCGGCACGGCAGGCAGGTGTGTAAAGCACAACGCCCCCGTTGTGAGCAGTGCCCGCTGGCGGACATCTGCGCCTACAGACAGGGGATTACAACCACCCCTCCTCCAGCAATCTCCGCTCATCCCTCGCAATGAGGCAGTCCTCACACCGCTTGGGAGGTACAAAACCCATCTCGCGAAAATATTTCTGCTGCGGTACCGAGAACTCGAACTCCCTGCCACATTCGACGCAGGTAAGCATGATAGGCTCCAGCAGTTCCGGGGAACGCTGCTGGGTGATTCCCATACGCTCACGCCAGGCATCGAACAGGCTGGGCTGGTGACGGCTCCAGAGCACCTGATAAGGCGAGGAGAGGAAAACTTCGGGACGGAAGGTGTATCCGCGCAGTACCTGCACGAAGGAAATATCACCACAGCCGGGCACCAGACAATCCCGGCTGTGCACCGGGCATTCCTTGCGATAGCAGATGTGCCCCAGATGCTTCTGCTGACTACTAAACACCAGCACCTCCCATGCATGGGTCACGGACGACATTTTTCGGGCGTACTTCGCCAGAGTGGAGACATCGTCCGTATCGTTCAAGAACACGGCGAGGTCGATGTCATCGGGGTAAGGGTCCCCTGAAGCCAGCGAACCAAACAACACTACCTCGTCAACGAATGGGAGATCTCGCGCCCTGTCTGCGAACTCCTTCGCTGCCCTGTACATCGCTTCACGTTTCTGTCGGTAGATTGCCTCGTTCATTGCCCCGCACCTGTTAATAAACCCGTGTTTTACATTGTACCCCCATCAGGTGAAACATGTTTGCCCAAAGATACCTCTCCGTGTTAGAATAAAAGCGCAACAAGGTTTCGCAAGGAGAAGATATGCTAACCAACGAGGAGAAGCGGGTAGCGGTCTACCAGATGGATGCCGAGCCAACTCGCCCGGAGACGGTAACGCCGGAGACCCCTCTGGAAAAGCTCAACCTGAACTGGCGGGAGCGCGACCTGCCAGAACGAATCCGCACCAAACATGTGCACCGTTTGCACCCCTATTTGGGTAAGTTCATCCCCCAGCTGGTAGAGGTGTTTCTACGAAAGTTCTTCCGGGCAGGGCAAACGGTGATGGACCCCTTCTGTGGCTCGGGCACCACTCTGGTACAGGCAAACGAGATGGGCGTTCACGCCGTCGGCTACGACGTTTCTGCGTTTAACGTGCTGCTATGCCGGGCGAAGACGGCGCGATACGACCTCGATAAGATGCAAAAAGAGGTGATGGACGTACTGGAAAAGGTGCATCGCCGTATGGCATCACGGGATGCGGGACAACTCTCCCTGCTGATGGAGACGCAGGATGTCGTCTACGATGCAGAAGGGATGTCCAGTAGCGAATATCTGCGCAAGTGGTATGCACCACAAGCTTTGCACGAGTTGCTAACCTATCGTGATATTGTAGAGCGAGGAGACTATGAGTACAAGGACCTGTTGCGCATCATTCTTTCCCGCTCCGCGCGCTCGGCAAGACTAACCACCCATTACGATTTAGACTTCCCCAAGCAACCGATTACGGAGCCTTACTGGTGTCACAAGCACGGTCGTATCTGCGAGCCGACCACCGAGGCGTTCAAGTTTTTGAAGCGCTACAGCATCGACACCATTCATCGGGTAAAGCAGTACGCACTGGTACGAACCGATGCTGAGGTGACCGTGTATCACGCGGACAGTCGTAAGGCGGACTTTCCGCCAGTAGATGGTGTGATTACCAGCCCTCCCTACGTCGGATTGATCGACTACCATGAGCAACACGCCTACGCCTATCACCTGTTAGGCTTGCATGACCTGCGCGATTGCGAAATCGGCGCGGCATCGAACGGCGCGTCGGAGAAGGCAAAGCAACAGTACATGGTGGACATCGCCACCGTATTCCGGCGAATCGCAGCGGTCATGCCCTCTGGCGCGCCGATGGTGGTGGTGGCGAATGACAAGCACAACCTGTATGGGCGAATTGCCGAAATGGTCGGGGTGCGGGTAGAGGCAGTGCTGCACCGGCACGTCAACCGCCGTACAGGACGAAGATCGAGTGAGTTTTTCGAATCTGTTTTCATTTGGCGCACGCCGTAACACAATGGCTATTCTCAGTGACATAACCCGCTCACGGATACAGGGATACCTGGAAGCGTTTGTGACGAACACAGTCGCAGAGGTAAAGGAGAGGCTTCTGCCTGCTTCGATGTCCGTGCGTCAGTACCTGGAGCAGAGATCGTCTGACGGCAGGCTCAAGCCGTTTCACCAGGCGATTATCCCTGCGGAGCTGATGCGCCTGAGCGCGTTTGAAAGGAGTTTCAGCACCCGTTTGGGTTCCACCTTTGAGGAATGTGCCCGTCTCATCGCCTTGCAGTTTCATCGAGATGCTCAGCGCGGCTATCGGCTGAGCGGTAAGGTCAGCCGATCGGCGCTGCAGGAGATAGAGCGACAGGTAAGCCTCTTCGAGCACGCCTCCTCTTCACGCCTGTCGATGCAAGAGATGGTAGAAGCTGTACTCGGTGCGCGGCGTATCGATGACCTCATCCCTTTGCGTCTTATCGCCGACCTGTGGGTACAGCGGCACGACGGAACGCAGCTGTTCTTCGAAATCAAATCGCCCGTACCCAATAAGGGGCAGTGTCTGGAGGTTACCCAGAGACTGTTAAGGGTACACCTTGTCACAGGGGAAAAGCGTCCGCAGGTAGCAGGTTACTTCGCAATGGCGTACAACCCCTATGGAGCAAGCCGAGCCGACTATCGCTGGACGTACGCGAGAAACTACATGCCTTTCGAGGACGCTGTGTTAATAGGCAAAGAGTTCTGGTCGCTGGTTGGTGTAGAAGGCGTTTATGAAGAGCTGCTGGAAATCTATCAACAAGTTGGGCAGGCGCGAGCGAAGTATATTCTGGATACGCTGGCTTTTGGATTCTGAACCTTTCTCACCGCAGGTTGCTTCCCTGCCCCTCGATATGCTACAATCCTTGACGGCAAATCCCCGATGGACGAAGGTTCGCTATGCCTCAGGACAAGATTATCGTTCGCGGCGCGCGTCAGCATAACCTGAAAAACATTACCGTCGAAATCCCGCGCGATAAGCTGGTGGTCATCACCGGCATCTCGGGGTCGGGCAAGTCCAGTCTGGCGTTCGACACCATCTACGCCGAGGGTCAGCGACGGTATGTCGAGTCGCTTTCCGCCTACGCCAGGCAGTTCCTCGGTCAGATGGACAAGCCAGACGTGGACGACATCATCGGCCTCTCGCCGGCGGTTTCGATTGACCAGAAGTCCACCAGCAGAAACCCGCGCTCGACGGTAGCCACCGTCACCGAGATTTACGACCACCTGCGCCTGCTCTATGCCCGAATCGGCATCCCGCACTGCCCTCAGTGCGGGCGCGAAATCACCCAGCAGACGGTGGAACAGGTGGTGGACACCATCCTCGCCCTGCCGGAGGGCACGCGCCTGCAGATTCTCGCCCCCATCGTGCGCGGACGCAAAGGCGAATACCGCAAGGAGATGGAGGATGCCCGCAAGGCAGGCTACAACCGCCTGCGCGTGGACGGCGAACCGGTAGACCTCAGTGAACAGCCCATCCCGACGCTTGACCGATATAAGATTCACCATATCGAGGTGGTGGTAGACCGTATCGTAGTGCGTGCGGGTATCGAGAAGCGGCTCGCCGACTCGGTAGAGACCGCCATGCGCATGGGACAGGGCGTGGTCATCGCGCAGATTGTGGACGGCGAGGAGCTGGTCTTTTCGGAGAACTTCGCCTGCGCGGAGTGCGGCATCAGCCTGCCGGAGATCGAGCCGCGCAGTTTCTCGTTCAACAGTCCATATGGGGCTTGTCCTGAATGTCACGGTTTGGGCTTCAAAACCGAGTTTGACCCCGCGCTCATCGTGCCTGACCCCAGCAAGAGCATCGCCGAGGGCGCGATAGAACCCTTCGCCGGTAAGGACGGCTTGATGCCCTACTACGAGGGGCTACTGCGCGGGGTAGCACAGAAACTGGGCTTCACCATCCACACACCCCTCAACCGACTGAACGAAAAGCAATGGCACGACCTCTTCTACGGCGTGGAAGGCAACGTCACCGTCACCTTCCGCAACCGCTGGGGACGCACCCGCTACTTCGACAGCGAGTTCGAAGGCATTATCGCCATGCTGCAGCGCCGTTACAACGAAACAGAGTCCGAAAACGTACGCGAGTGGCTACAGCGGTACATGTCCGACAAACCCTGCCCCAAGTGCAAGGGGTTGCGTCTGAAGGACGAGAGTCTGGCTGTAACGGTAGGCGGATTAAACATCGCGCAGCTGACCGCGCTATCGGTGGAGGAGGCACAGAGGTTCTTCGACGAACTGCCTTTGCATCTCAGTGAGCGCCAACGGCACATCGCTCACCAGTTGCTGCGCGAAATCCAGACGCGACTGGGCTTCTTGCTGGACGTAGGGCTGGGCTACCTTACTCTGGACCGTCCTGCAGCGACGCTGGCAGGCGGCGAAGCGCAGCGCATCCGCCTCGCCACGCAAATCGGCAGTGGGCTGATGGGCGTGCTGTACATTCTGGACGAGCCCAGCATCGGCTTGCATCAGCGCGATAACCAGAAGCTGATTCATACCCTGTTGCACCTGCGCGACCTGGGCAATACGATTATCGTGGTGGAGCACGACGAGGAGACCATCCGTACCGCCGACCACATCATCGACATCGGTCCGGGTGCAGGAGAGCACGGCGGATATATTGTGGCGCAGGGCACGGTGGAGGATATTATCGCCTGCGAGCAGTCCATTACGGGGCAGTACCTCAGCGGTAAGCGACGGATTCCGGTGCCGCTCATCCGCAGGCAACCGGGCGACCGCTGGTTGACCATTCGCGGCGCGCGCCAGCATAACTTGAAGAACATCACCGTGCGCATCCCGCTGGGGCTGTTCGTGTGCGTGACGGGCGTTTCCGGCTCCGGCAAGTCCACGCTGATTCAGGAAACCCTCTATCCGCGCCTGATGTATCACGTGTACGGCTCACACCCGCTGTGGGGCGAACACGACGGCGTGGACGGCATCGAATACATCGATAAAGTGGTAGACATCGACCAGTCGCCTATCGGGCGCACACCGCGATCGAACCCCGCTACTTACACGGGCGTGTTCGACATGATTCGGGAACTGTTCGCCAGCACGCAGGACGCACGGGTGCGCGGTTACAAGCCGGGGCGGTTCAGCTTCAACGTGAAAGGCGGACGTTGTGAGGCGTGCAGAGGCGACGGTATCATCAAGATAGAGATGCACTTCCTGCCCGACGTGTACGTGCCCTGCGAGGTGTGTAAAGGCAAGCGTTACAACCGCGAAACGCTCGAAGTGAAGTATAAAGGCAAGTCCATCGCCGATGTGCTGGATATGACGGTGGAAGAGGCGCTGGACTTCTTCAAAGCCATTCCACCCATTGCCCGCAAACTGCAGACCCTGCACGACGTGGGGCTGGACTACATGAAGCTGGGGCAACCCGCTACTACCCTGTCGGGCGGTGAGGCGCAACGGGTGAAACTGGCTACCGAGCTGTCCAAGCGAGGCACGGGCAGGACGCTGTACATTCTGGACGAGCCTACCACCGGTTTGCACTTCGCAGACATCGAGAAACTGCTCAACGTACTACACCGCCTGGTGGACAACGGCAACACGGTTATCGTGATTGAGCATAATCTGGACGTGATTAAGACCGCCGACTGGATTATCGACCTCGGTCCTGAAGGGGGCGCAGAGGGCGGCTACGTGGTGGCAGAAGGCACACCCGAGGATGTTGCGCAGGTAGAAGCGAGCTATACAGGACAGTTCCTGCGCAAAATGCTGGACGTGGATGGAAGGGCAAAAGGTTTAAACCACCATAATCCCACTTCCTGCTACCGGTGAGCATACGAACATCTCCGGCTCCAGGTTGCGCGGGGCGTAGTAGTGATCGGTCAGGGCGCGCTGCACCGCGTCGCAGGCGTCCTCGCGCACCAGCACCAGGATACAGCCACCCAACCCTGCCCCCAGTATCTGCGCCCCCAGCACACCCGGCACGCGCAACGCCACATCCACCATCCAGTCGATTTCCGGTGTGCTACAGGCGTATGCGCCCGGCTGCCATACAAGGTCGGCGTCCGGGAGATTGTGCTCCGCTTGTTGGGCAAGATGTTGTAAGACGGTGTCAGAATAGTCCACCGCAAAGGGCTGGAAATCATCGCCGTCGGTGTTCCAGCGGGCAACACGGTCGCCGTCATGCGAACGGTTCATCCACTGCCCGAAAGTATCGATGTGACCCTCGTGCAACAGCGCTGCGGTTCGGCGGCTGCGCTCACACTCTGCCAGCCCGAAAACCACCACCGGACGTATGGGATAGCGGTTCAGCTTCTCGTCGTGCGTGCTGAGGTAGGACATTATCCGTTCGGCAGGCAGCCGTTCCAGCAGGTGCTGGCGTTCCACAACCTCGGGCAGATGCGCAAGCAGGCGGTACAGCTCGGCGAGCGAGATGCCCAGTCGCCCGGTATTCACATCACGCAGGTGCTCGATGTACGGGGAGAGGTGCGGAAAGGTGTGTTTGAGCCATTCCCTGCCCAGATGATAACACGCTACCCGGTGGTTGAACTGGTCGCGCGCGCCGGCGGTCTTCTTCGCCTGCTGGTGCGAGTGGCACACCAGAAACCGATACCCCTGCGGGAAAGGCACAGTGCCCACCACGCGGAAGGGGAAGAAGCTCATGGCGACTACCGCGTCTCGCCGCGCGAACTTCATCGCCGCGTGGTCGCCTGCCCCGCCGCGCGTGCCCACATACCACTCTGCCTCACCGCACAGGTCCACGAACTGCTCAGGAGGCAATTCAAAGCGGTTCAGATGCAGTAATGCCTCCATCGTCGCGACTACCACCGCTGAAGAGGAGCTCAGTCCCGCACCGATGGGCACGTTGCCGTCGGCGGTCAGATTAAAACCCGGCAGCACGTAGTCGGCGAAATGCGCTTGCAGGCGAGCGCAGGCGGCTTTCACGTATTGCGACCACTCACCGCGCGCGGCAGCAGCCGCCTCCAGTATCGGCGCGCTGTTCACGAACTCCACCCACGCGCCCGGCTGATAGCCCGACAGCAAATCGTCCAGTGTAAACTCACAAGGCGGGAACGCCTGTGACCGAAGGTTCTGCAGCTGCACACGTCGGTCATCGCGCAACCCGACCACCGCGTGCACGTCACGGTCGACGGCAATCATGTTGACGTGTCCGCCCTGGTGGTCGATGTGCCTGCCCATGATATTCACCCTGCCGGGTGCGCGTGCGATAACCACCTGCTGGTCGCCGAATCGCTGCAGATGCAGGGTGAGCAGTGACAGCAGACGTTCCCGCTTGCGTTCCACAATCGCTTCATCGCCGCCGTAGGTGTTGCGCAGATGGTTCAGGAAGGCATCATCGCGTGCCTCGATAGCACGCAGCCATTGACTGACCGTGCGCATACCCTGCGGCAGTTGCTGTACCTGCACCCGCCGACGGGAGAGGAGGTATTCCTCAATTGCCTGCAGTTCCTCCGGGGTGTTGAACGCCATCGCCTCTTCGGGGTAAGCGACAGGCACGGTGTGAATAACCGCCCCGCGCTGCGATAGCAGTGCGACGATGTCGGTGAGGTATTCCTCCCCCTGCGCGTTGTCTGCGCTCAGTTTTGCCAGCGCGTCGTACAGGACGGGCGCACGGAACAGGTAGACCGAGAGATTCGCCTCCTGCGCCTGCTCCACTTGCGAGAGGGGCAATACGCTGTTGCCCACACGGACGCCGTCAAGAGGAGGAGTGCTTTCGGCAGACACCGGCTCACCGCGTTCTATCGCTTGCCACAGGTCGCCCAGCGCACGCGCCGCCTTTTTCTCCTGCGGAAAGGTTCTGACGACAAGGCGTCTGGCTTCTTCGGCGGGCAAGGGGGCAGAATGCGCCATCTGTCGCAGGGCGTGCAGAACCTGTGCCCGCGCCAGGTCAAACACCTCCACAATAGCGCACACCTTACCCGTCGCATCGCGCACCACGCGCCCGGAGGTGGGAAAGTGCTCCACACTGCCTACTGCAAAAGCAAGGTCGCTTCGGGTGGAGTAGAAGGTATCTATCAAGCGAGCGAGGAACGCCTCTTCAATCACCTTGTCGCCTGCAACCACCAGCACGTCGCCTTCATAGCTCAGCGACTGCAACAGGTCTGCCGCCACGCGGGTAGCATGACCCGTGCCACGCGGTTCCGGCTGGTGAGCGTAGAGGCGTTGCCCCGGCAGGTCCTTCAGCACTCCCATAATGGCTTCCGCACCCTGTCCGACGACGACACAGTGCGTGTGAATCCCACAGCGCACGTACGACCCTACGGCGCGGGCAATAGCGGGCGTGCCAGCGATGGGGAAACACACCTTCGGCAGGTGGGTTGCTTTCATGCGCGTGCCCCGCCCCGCCGCCAGTATCACCGCCACTATGGGATGCGAACGAGAGATGTTCATGTCAGACTATCTGTTCGAAGGGTTGTTATTCGCAGATTCGATGGGGGCGGTTCGATTCCCTTTTGGGGAGCGGTTAGCACAGAGAAGGAGCATTCGTGCAGTCGATAAGTAGGGTCCGGGTATGCATAAGAGACACAACGTATCTGGCGCAAGCTGCGCACCGTGCGTCAAGTCGGCTATAGCGGTCGGTGACACTGCCCGAACTGTCAAGGGGCAAGCGGGTGTAACTGAGAGTTCCAGAACACTGTCACAAAGCCTGCCTGCCGGAAATGGTGGTCCGCTGTAAATCCCTTACGGATGTCCTCACGCTCTACGCTACCGTCAGGCGGCTCCCAGGCACGGCTACAGGCTCTTCGGGAATGAACACTCCGCCCCGAAACCGCACGCGAATGGTTGCCATCCGAGTTGACCTCCTTTGCTTCTTATCACAGCGTATCCAGATGCACTGCGCAGAGAGGAGGAACACCCGCGCTATGAAAAGAGGTTGCCCGCCAAATCAAAATCAGGGTGCACCCACGTTCCGTCCATCGGCTTCAATGAGACCCATACCTCCGTCGAGAAAAAGGGTGAGTTGAGTATCTCATAGGCTCGTTGCGAAATGTAAACGCCGCTGTACGAAGACACGTGGAAAAAGTCCGACCCGTCCCACTGCGACTCGTCCAATCGTATCTTCAGGGGGTGATCCCCGCGCAGATACCATCGCTTACACTCCGGGCACTGGAAATACTCGCCGCCCGGGCTCACAAGAGAGGGTAATCCGGCGTAGCCTGTCACCACCGCTTCGTATACCTCGCTTGGCTTGCCATCACGAGTGTAGACAGGAAAAAGTTCCAAGCCTGTCACGCCCGCTTCTAACAATTCATCCCCCGCCCTTCTGGAGAAGTACAGGCTATCCCCCAGCACCCCGTGACACAGAACATCCCACTTTGGCTTGAAACCTTTACGCACCACGAGGGGGCCAACACCCGCGTTCGGCGACACCAAACGCTTCGGCGAAAAATTATATATCCGTCGTATAGTCTGCTCGATGGCAAAAAATTGCTCAGGCGTAACACTGAGGAACAGCTCTATCTCCTTGTCCACTTGCTTAGCCTCATCTTTGCCTGTGGAGGCATCCGATTCCATCGCATACCACAATCTCTCCATCATCTCGCGAGGAATCTCATGCGGATAAGGCTCAAGCAGCTTGCGAACTTCTGGTAACACAGGTTCTGGCACTTCGGCAGCCGCAATCAAAAATCCGCTTTGATCACAGGTAGGACAGTATACGCCTGGTAGGTAGAGGTCTTCCTTCCGCCTAACCTCAAACTTCCAGTCCATTGTGTCAGAGGTGACTACATACCACTGCATCCACTTCATTCTGATTCCTCCCTGTTCCAGCATATCCCTGATTTTGGGTTCTTACTCAACAAAACGAGTACCCGCAGATATAACAACAGAAATATCGTCCCTATTACCAAAAATGCCATCACTTCCCGCGCTGCGAAAAATAACCCTTTTCCCTTCTTGATTGATTTGCACCGCACGCTGCCACTCATCTACCAAAGCAAAACCCAAAATCCTGCGTAACCACTCGACATACTCGCGCAGTTCCCCTTTATCCCTTGGTAAGTCGAAAGCCAACGATGGAGGCAGGTTCTTTATAAGCAAGCTATCTGCACAGCGTCTTGCGCATAGCATCGAAAGGGTCTTTATCCGATCATTCTCTCTTCTATATGAGGATATTACTAACTGCCGCCACCACACGCTACCACGTGAATACGCTTTTAGCAGGAATTTGGTACGCTCCCCTTGCGGTAGTGCTGTTGATTGCACCCGCACCTCATGCTTGCCATCCACAGGTATTTTGCTACCGTATTGCCACATCCCCCTCCACTCAAGCATCCTTGTTCGGTACACAACCAGTAGTCTCCGTTGTACCATACCGCATCCTCTCAAGGGTTGCCTGAAGGGATAAAAAGCTGTGCCATGCAATGTCGCAAGGTCAGAAATGATGATACCGGTTCGCTCGTAAACATAGCGGGAGAGGTCGCAACACATCACCATGTGATAGTACTCTATCTGTTGGCAAGTGCGCGCAGTCAGCCATTTTCGATGGTAACAAGCAGGATAGAAGACGATAGAGGCTGCAGCGAGAACCACAAGCCCCCACCCTAGCAGTTCCGTCATTGTGCGGCGGTTTCGAACTGAAAACCTATGCAGGCTATCTAATAGCTTTCTTACTACCATGTCGTTTCAGTAGATTCCCCAAGGATGAACGTCCGTAACCGATACTAAACACAGGACTACACAACCCTCTCATGCGAAGATGCAGCAAAGGAAACGATAGGCGAAACCATCTGTAGCTGATATCACCAACAACAATGATTGTTGCCCGCTTCCGTGCCCCTACTGTCGCTGCTTGACGCGCAGACTTAACAGGCTGTTTCTCGCGCTTCTGTGTTGCAGCCACATTGGCATAGTTGATCGGCTCATTCCCGCAGTACCGATACAGGTTCGGGTCGCCGGAGGTTGGATTTATTGTTCAAGAGATTCACCCTTTTGCCGTATGAACCCAAGTGCAGGGGTCACTAGACCGATATCTCCGATACCCTGCCTCCAGAGTGGTAACAGCAACGCGGTGAACTGGTTACCCCAGATGATCATCTCATACTCACTACGAGATGCACCAGGAACGCGCTCTAAGTAGTAGGTCAGGTATATGCCAGCACTGACATCCGCATCAGAGATATACACATCATCCCCATCAAGGCTAACCAGAGCTAACGCATGGTTGAGCACATCCCCACTCGTAATCCGCACAGCAACAGTATCTATTCCCACACGCCAATACAACCACATCGGCACCTCAGACATATTCGCCGTCAACTGAGCCAGAACTCGCTTGAGTGCACGCTGAAGCTTTGCTGGTACTTTTAGGTAAAAATGATAGCGTTTACCCTCTCTGCATTCCGCGAGATGCAGCAAATACTTTTTAAACCATTCCTCCGATTCGGCTGTTTCCACTTCTGTGGCGATATCCACAGTTCTCCCTAAAATGGTGGACAACCTTTTCATCTCAGATGGCAAATGGCGTTTTAAACGGTTCCTGCGCAAGGCTTTGCTCAGAGCATCATCAACTTGCACTACTGTCCCTCCTTGTAACCCCGATGAATCATCTCCTGTATGGAACATTCACTTTGGGCTTGTGTGAAATTCGGTCAGTATTGTCATAGCGAAGGTGTCCTAATGGGTCAATTCCCCCTCCCCGCTTCGGGGTAGAAGCTTCCCAATGTGGATATGGATGATTCGTATCCGCAGGGTGGTGAGTAACAACCTTCCTACCCATACCGCCTCCTGGCAAAGGTACCGCATACTCGTACTGCCGGTTGTTTGCCGTTCCTCGCCGGGCAATAGGCTGCCGACATGTGGGTATCCCTGCCCGTCTCATCGCCTCACGCCTCGCTGCTCGCAAACTCTCGCAGACAACCTCTTCTGAAGGACGCGCTGCTCTTAAGACCTTGCTGCCAGCTCGCTCATACAGCACAACCGCAGAAGCATCTCGGACTCGCCTGACCCAGCGCCCCGTTTTGGCAACATCCCCCAGAATAGGCACAACACCCAAACCGGAGATCGCTGCGTTCGCCCAGTCGCCTTCTAACGCATACAGCCCTGCGTTTAGCAGGTCTGCCAGCTCGCCAACACCCGGGTACAGCCCCAATCAGGTCTAATCCGCCGTGTATCCACCGCGGGGCATAGCCCGTTGGGTCTACCGCATTGACCGGGTCACTTCCGCAGTAACGATACAGGTTCGGGTCGCCGGAGGCGACACCTATCGGGTCTTTCTGCAGCCACCGGGCGGTGCGGGGAGCATACTGCCCGAACTGTCAAGGAGCAAACGGGTGTGACCAAGACCATCAATCACATAATACCGCGTTCCCGCTGGAGAGCGCAAGTGGATGTGACGCTTTTTATCCTGAGAAAGCACTACCGTCCCCATAACGGCTCGGCAGGAGCCTCGCCCTCCAACCTGTTCAATCTGACCCTGCCTGTGATAAAATAAGAACGACGCCAGCTTTAAGGATGGAGGTCTGTGGATGACGGAGTGGGAAGCCTGCATCGGCATGGAGGTACATGCCGAACTGTTGACCGATAGCAAGATGTTCTGTTCCTGCGCCAACGCTTTTGGCGGCGAGCCGAACACCCGTTGCTGCCCGGTGTGTACAGGGATGCCCGGCTCCCTGCCGGTGATGAACAAGAAGGCAGTGGAGATGGTGCTGCGCACCGCCCTTGCGCTCAACTGCGAAATCTCCATGACCTCCATCTTTCATCGTAAAAACTACTTCTATCCCGACCTGCCCAAGAACTATCAGATTTCCCAGTACGGAGATACACCCATCGGCAAGCGAGGCTGGCTGGATGTGCCGGTAAACGGGCGTATCGTGCGCGTGCATATCCGCCGTGTGCATCTGGAGGAGGACACCGGCAAGCTCTTCCACCTGCCGACGGGCGAGAGCGCGGTGGACTACAACCGCAGCGGAGTGCCGCTCATGGAGATTGTGACCGAGTTTCCGCCCGACATGCACACCGCCGAGGAGGCGCGTGCCTACCTTCAGACCCTGCGCAGCGTGCTGGTGTATCTCGGCGTGTGTGACGGGCGAATGGAGCAGGGAAGTCTGCGCTGTGAACCCAACCTCTCGGTGCGCCCGAAGGGCAGCGATACCTTCGGCGTCAAGACCGAGCTGAAGAACCTGAACTCCTTCCGCGCGGTGCAACGAGGCATTGAGTACGAGATACAGCGACATATTGCCGTGCTGGAATCGGGGGGCAAGGTGATTCAGGAAACGCGAGGCTGGAACGACGAGCGCGGCGAGAGCTTCCCGATGCGCACCAAGGAGTACGAGCAGGACTACCGCTACTTCCCCGAGCCTGACCTCGTGCCGGTGCAGTTTACGGAGGAATGGATAGAGCAGGTACGCGCCTCTCTGCCGGAGTTGCCTCTGGCAAAACGCCAGCGCTTCATAGAACAGTACGCCCTGCCCGAATACGACGCCACCCTGCTGGTGGAAGACCGCGCCACCGCCGATTACTTTGAGGAGGTGGTACAGCTCGGTGCGGAACCGAAAGCGGTCGCAAACTGGATGAACGGCGACCTCGCCCGCCTGATGAACGCAGCAGGTATCGAGCACATCCGCGATTGCAAAGTGCAGCCGAAACACCTGCGCGACCTCATCGGGCTGGTGCAGAAGGGCACTATCACCGGAAGCGTCGCCAAGCAGGTGCTGGAAGAGGTGTTCCATACGGGCGCAGAGCCTGCTCAGGTGGTACAGGCGAAGGGCTTGACACAGGTCAGCGACACCGACCAGCTCATAGCGTGGGTGCAGCAGGCAATTGCCGAAAACCCCGATGCGGCGGAGAAGGTGCGTAACGGCAAACTACAAACCTTGCAGTTTCTGGTGGGTCAGGTGATGAAGCTCAGCCGTGGACGTGCCAACCCCAACGAGGTGCGTCGCCTCATCGCCGAGCAACTTGGTGTACAGGTCGAGTAGACTGGTTCTCAAGGTAGCACGCCCCACCGGCGTAATACATCTGTAATCATGGGCTTTGGCTGTTGCCACAACCATTCCACTTGCAGCCACAGCCCTTCAGCACTTTACTGTGATAGACCCCCTGCGACGCCATGAGCACCGCCCGATACACGCCGTCGTCCGCCATCTGGTTTGCGGGCGCCTGCGTCATCATCGCCATCACCTCTGCCTCGATTATAGCACACTGCATCTCTTCATTGCAGAATGTGCTCCGGTATCTCGATACTATCCAGCCGTGCGCCCATTTTGGTCACCACCTGCGCCGCGGTGTATGCCGCCAGCCTGCCCGCTACCTCCAGCGATAACCCTGCGCATAGCCCGTACAACAGCCCCGCTGCGTACATGTCGCCGGCACCGGTGGCATCTATCGCTTCCACGCGGAATGCCGGAATCTCGTGCACAACGTCCCCCCGCCGAATCAGCGCACCCCGGCTGTCCATCGTCACCACCGCTACATCGCAGTAATCCGCCAGCAGTTGCGCGGCGCGGTGGGGATTATCCGCTCCACTCAGCTCCTGTGCTTCGGTAGCGTTGCCGATGAGCACGTCCACATGTTGCTCCAGTAACCGCTGGAAATCCGCTTTGTGGCGACGCACGCAGAAGATGTCTGACAGGCTGAACGCCACACGCACTCCTGCCCGGTTCGCTTCTTGCATGGCATGGAGCACCGCCTGCTTTTGCGACTCGGTATCCCACATGTAACCGGTGATGTACAGATAACGGCTCTGGCGCAGGTCGTCGATGTTCACCTCATCGGGGCGCAGTTGCTGGCTTGCACCCAGATAGGTGCACATGGTGCGCTGGACATCGGGGGTGAGCAGGATGAACGAGACGCCTGTACTCCCCTCGCCGACGGCAAGGTTCGGCTTTACGCCCTTCTCGCTGAGGCTGCGTCGGTAGAGCCTGCCGTATTCGTCGTCTGCTACCTTGCTGGTGTAACACGCCTTGCCGCCCAGCAACGACACGCCGATCATGGTATTCGCACCCGAACCACCCGCTTCGGAGTGCACTACTCTCTCGGCAAGGTGTTCTATCAGAAAGCAGCGTTGCAGCTCGTCTATCAGGAACATGCCGCCTTTCTGCAGCCCCAGCTCCTGAATAATCGTTTCATCCACCTTCGCCTGAACATCTACCAGCGCGTTGCACATACCGAAAACGTCAAAGACCATGTTTCACCTCGTTCAGAGTCGCAGGGATTGTGTGCTTTCGTACTCCGCACTATAATACTCGGCAGCAGGAGCGGCTTTATGTTATACTTACTCCTGCCCGTTACCTGCCGAGGTGGTGACCGGGAATGCCATGGCGTGTACTGCATATTCTGTTCGCTGCGCTTTCTCTACCGTGGGCTTTTGTGGCGACTGCAATCCTGCTCAGTGCCGGCGCGTACATCGACAAGCCGGGAATGCTGCGCGCTAAGGAACAGGCGTTCGAGGCAGTGGGTGTGATGCGCCGCACGGGCAAGCCTGTTATCGCCATGCTCCATCTCTCTAACGCGGAGAACCTGAACCTGGGCCATCCCTTTGCCACTGTAGTGAAGCGTAAGGAGGTGTCTTTCGACCCCGCTGATGTGCAAAAGGCTTTGCCTCAAGCGGACAAAGAGTTCTGGACATACGGTGGCGAGAACTTCGTAGAGGTGCGCGTGCTGGATGCCAACGCCGACGGTCAGCTGGATGTGTTGTTTCAGTATGATTTTGACACCCTTGTGGAACCCACCGCGCATATCTGCTACCTTTACACAGTAGCCGATAATACTCCTGTTCTGCTACTCGCCGTTCACGGTGAGGCGGACCCGTTGGAGCCGGTCAAGACGAAGGATGGAACGTATGCCTTCATCAATCGGCGCACGGTGTGGCAGAACAAAGCTTACGTCTGGAAAGGTGGACGCTACCGCCTGCTGGATTATAACGTGCGGGAACAACGCAAACAGATACTTCTGCGTTTCGCTGGGGCTCCGCTCGCGTTTGGGTTATGGATATGGCTCATCAGCCTGGCGCCAGCTGCATGGCTGTTTTCGAACTGGTGGATATATGTGGGGCACCCGATGCAAAAGAGGGAGAAGCCACCTATTGGGAAGGTGTACTACCTGCTGTTATGGTGCTGGGTTATCGGCTTCGCCGTTGCGGCGTGGCTGATAATATACCCACGTTTCTATCATGTGAGCTATATGCTCTCGCTCATCCTTTTCCTCCCGTCATGGCTGGCGGGGCTGGGTGCAGCGATAGCGCAAACGGTGCTGGGTGTACGCTATAATAGAACGAGAGGTGATAGCAATGGCAGTAGTCCAGGCGAAATCGGGGGTCGTTCACTACCCGGAGTCGGACGGTAAACCAATGGCAGAATCTCCCGAACATCTTGAAGTGATGTTATCTCTGATTGTTTCTTTGCAGGCATATTTTGCCGATAGGCAGGACGTTTACGTGGCAGGAAATCAGTTCCTGTACTGGGTAGAGGGTAATCCCAGACAGCGTGTGGCTCCCGATGTGTATGTGGTATTCGGTGTGCCTCGGCGCCCGTGGCGCGCCACATGGAAGGTATGGGAGACCGGCAAAGCGCCCGACCTGATTATCGAACTCACCTCCCCCTCTACCGCGTCGGAGGACCTGGGACGAAAATACCAGCTGTATCAACGCCTGAAGGTAGGCGAGTACGTTCTGATTGACGTGAAGCATGAGTACCTGAAGGAACCTCTGAACCTGTATCGGCTGGAGAGTAACGCGTATCAGCGCGTGCCCAACGAACACCCCTATAGCGGAGAGTGGCGAGTACATAGCGAGCTATTGGGATTGACATTTGTGCTGGTGCCCGGTGAGAGTGGCTATCAGGTGCGCCTGTGGGAACCGCAGCGCGAGCGGTGGCTGCCCAATCCAGTGGAAGTCGTGGAGCAGTACGAGCTGGCTCAACACCAGGTGCGAGAACTGGAACGGCGATTCGCCCAGGAAGCGCAAGCACGTGCCCAACTGGAGGAGCGGGTGCGCGAGCTGGAAGAGGAGCTACGCCGTCTGAAGGAAGGGCAATAGCGCTACTGTAATCGCGTGAAAATCGCCTTGGCGACGCGCTTGAGGGCGGGTGGCACGCGCACGGTGCTCAGGTGGTCATACACAATGTGCAACAGCAACAGATAGCGGTTGCGTCGGCGGTCGGCAGCGGTGTTCTGTGCCACCTTCTGCCCGAAGGTGATGGAGTGCACAAAACCCACGTTGCGAAAACTCCACGAGCGGTAAATGGATTCCCTCGCCACGCGCCGGGGACCTTCCCACCGAATGGTATCGTGCATCAGCAGGTAACCACCCTCTAACAATTTGGGGAACCACAGGTCAAAATCCTGACGCACCATCTCGTAGCGGTGGTCGCCGTCGATGAAGAGCAGCTCCACCAGCTGGTCGAAGCGTGCTGCTGCCTCTGCAGAGGTTGCCACGATGGGCATGACCGCCTGTTCCACCCCCGCCCGGCGCAGATTAGCAAGGAATTCGTTGTATGTCCATACCGGCTGGTCGCCCTGCCGGTGCTCTGCCGAACCGGTGTGCGGGTCAATGGCAACCACTTTCGCGCCCGCGCCCGCCAGCGAACCCTTTGCCAGCCAGATGGTGGACTTGCCCTTGAAAGAGCCTATCTCCACGATGGCTCCCCTGCCTGTGCACGCCCGCGCCATCCGGTAGAGCAGCTCTCCCTCTTCCACGGTGAGCCACCCCTCCACCCCTGCGGTGAGCGCGAGAAGTTCCTGTCGAACGTCTGGTGGTATCGGTGAAAGGTTCACTGCCCCATGGCTTCCATCACAAACTGCAACACCTGCTGGATATGTTCATCCCAGTAGTCCCATGTGTGCGCGCCCGGGAACTCATGGTAGATATGCGGGATGCCCAGCGACTCCAGATGCGCATGGAACGCCCGGTTGTCCTCAATCAGAAAGTCTTCCACGCCGCAATCCAGCCACAACCCGGGCAATTGCGCTCTGTCCACTTTCTGTACCAGCGCGAACAGGTCTTTATCGGAGCCTTGAGGGTTCTCCCCGAAAATGCGCTTGAAGTCAGGAGGCATCTCATCGGATACAGGCTTATGCCCGACGGCTACTGCCCCCGACAGACTGGCTGCCGCCACAAAACGGTCGGGATAATGCAGGGCAAGGCTTATCGCGCCGTAACCACCCATCGACAGCCCCGCTATCGCGCGGTGCCGGCGGTCTCGGGCAGCGGGAAAGAGCCGCTCTGCTTGCCCCAGCACGTCCTTCATGATGTGGTCTTCGTATGCCTCACCGTTCAACCCGTTGGTGTACCATCCCCTGCCTCCATCGGGCATGACCACAATCAGCGGTAAATCGCGCACGTACCACTCAATCCGGCTGCGCCGAAGCCATATCGAAGCGTCGTCGGACAGCCCATGCAGCAGATAAAGCACCGGGAACGGTCCCTCACCGCTGTCCGGCAGTACCACGAGCATCTCCGATGCTTTCCCTAAAGACTGGCTGAAAAACCGCAGTTGACACAGCGCCATGCATCAAACCTCCTCTTACTCGCTTAACGGTTCTATTCATTGGTACGCCCGGAATGTCCTACACCACCCTCCGGTTTGACGCCTCGCGCATCACAGGTTATAATGTGCCCGTAGCAAATTGCACGGAGGCGAAAGGGATGCCAGAGGAACCGGTAACTTACCGACAGGCTGGAGTGGATATCGATGCAGCACATACCGCGCTCCTGCGCATGAAGGAGCTGATTCGCGCCACACAAACGCCGGAAGTGCTGGCGGACCTGGGCGCGTTTGGTGGGATGTTTCAGCTGGACCTCAGCCGCTACCGGCAGCCGGTGCTGGTTTCCAGCATCGACGGCGTGGGCACCAAGCTGAAGGTAGCGTTCATGACGGGACGCCACGATACCGTCGGGCACGACCTGGTGAACCACTGCGTGAACGACATCCTGGTACAGGGTGCGCGCCCGCTTTTCTTTCTGGACTATTTCGCTACCGGCAAGCTGCAGCCGGAGGTGCTGGTAGAGGTCGTGAAGGGGTTGTCGGAGGCGTGTCAGGAGACAGGTTGTGCACTGCTGGGCGGTGAGACCGCCGAGATGCCCGGCATGTACGCTGAGGGCGAATACGACCTTGCCGGAACCATCGTGGGCGTTGTGGAACGGGATGCGATTATCGACGGCAGTCGCGTGGAGCCGGGCGATGCGGTAGTAGGGCTGGCTTCCAGCGGCTTGCACACGAACGGCTACTCGCTGGCGCGGTATGTGTTGTTCGAGCTGGCAGGGATGCGTGTGGACAGCTATGTGCCGGAACTGGGCACATCGCTGGGTGAGGAGCTGCTGCGCCCGCATCGATGCTATCTGCACCCTTTGACGGCGGCGATGCAGCAGTTTGATATCCATGCAATAGCGCACATCACCGGCGGTGGTTTCTACGATAATATCCCGCGTGTTCTGCCCAGCGACTGCCGGGTGATTATCGACCGCCGCTCGTGGGAAGTACCCCCTATCTTTCGGCTGATACAGGAGAAGGGCAACGTGCCCGACCCGGAGATGTTCCGCACCTTCAATATGGGCATCGGCATGGTGGTGATTGTGCCGCGCGAGCAGAGTCTGGCGCTGGTGGAGTTCCTGCAGATGCAGGGCGAAGGCGCTACGTTAATCGGTGAGGTACAGCGCGGTGGCCACGATGTGCAGATTATGTGACTACAGCGGCGGCGAGTAGTCCAGCCGAACGTCGTATCGAGCACGGGTGAAGGCACTGTCGCACGAACTGCGGTCGGGGAGAAGGGACAAAGAAGAACCCCTTTTTCAGATTTTACATCCAGCAACCTCTTGCAATAGCAGGAAAAAATCTTATATAATGAAAATAGGATGAAAAGATGAAAATATCCTATTATGGAGGTATTCGCATGGATTCGAGAAACCGTGTTCTGCTCGCTGCCCTGCTCGGTGTGGGCATACTCGTCGGCTGCGGCAAACAGCAGACCTCTACCGCTCCTGCCCAAACCGCTCCCAAAGGCACGGCGACCATTACAGGCAAGGTGATCTACGAGGGGAAGCCCATAAGCACGGCGACTATCAAGATGAACGCAGAATGCCAGGCTCTGCACCCGAATGCCCCGGCGAAAGACGAGTCTTTCGTTTTGAACCCCAACGGCACGCTGCGCTACGCCTTCGTGTACGTTAAGGAAGGAGTACAGGGCAACTATCCTCCTCCTTCGGAGCCAGCAGAGGTAGACCAGCATAACTGCATGTACACGCCACACGTCATCGGTGTACAGGCGGGGCAACCAGTAGATTTCAAGAACAGCGACGACCTGCTTCACAACGTGCACGCTGTCACGAAGAACAACGAGGCGTTTAACTTCGCGCAGGTGACCAAAGGGGCAGTAGACCGCAAAGTGTTCAAGAACCCCGAAATCATGGTGCAGATGAAGTGCGACGTGCATCCCTGGATGTCTTCGTACATCGGGGTAGTGGCGCACCCATTTTTTGCGGTCACGGGTGAAGACGGTAGCTTCCAGATCCGGAATCTGCCCGCAGGCACCTACGTGCTGGAGGTGTGGCACGAGAAGCTGGGAACCCAAACGCAGCAGGTGACCATAGCAGAGGGCGAGACGAAGGAAGTTAACTTCGTATTCAAGCAGCCGTAGGCTGCCTAACTACGCACGAGAAAGTGGGGACGAATGAACATGGTACAAACAATAGCCTTCGCCATCTGGGCAGTTATTGTGCTCGCGATACTGGCAACATACGGCTATTTCGCCTGGAGTGCACGTACCCCACTGGATGGGGAAGAGTACTACAAAGCCGTCGCTCGCCTCCGGCGACCGCTGTTCATCGTGCTGGTCCTTCTGCTGGCGGCGACTCTCGCCCTGACGCTACCGCGAATACCGTATCCACGCAGGGACATCGTGCCCGACAGGGTGGTGCATGTAGTGGGCAAGCAGTTTTCCTTCGCCGTTTCCGAACAGCCCATTACCACCGATGCCGACTTCGCCAGAGCAATTGGTGAGAGGGTTCGTCTGCCCGCGGGCGCGCTGGTGGAGTTCCGCGTAACCAGCCGTGACGTGAATCACGGCTTCGCGGTTTATGACCCTGAGGGTCATCTGCTCGGTCAGACGCAGGCAATGCCCGGCTACGTCAATCGCTTGCTGATGCGGTTTGATAAGCCCGGCACTTACCATGCGCTGTGCCTGGAGTATTGCGGTCTGGCACACCATGCGATGCGGGGCACCTTTGAGGTGCTTGCATCCGAGAAACTGGCACGGAGGTAAAGCACAATGGCGGTATCCACATCGCTTCAACTGGAGCAGACGCCTGCCGAGCGACTTCGGTGGCAGAGTGTGACGCTGGCATGGACGAGTCTGCTTTTCGTGTTGTTTCCTGTGCTCGCGTCGCTGGGACTCTTCATGCGTGCCTATCAAGCGAACCTGTTTCCCCGCCTGGACCCCGCCTGGTTCTACACTGCAATGACCCTGCACGGGCTGGGCATGGTCGGGCTGTGGTACACTACATCCTTCGCGGGTATGGCGTACCTGGTAGCGCGGTACGTACGCATGAAGGCAGGGGTGATGTGGCTCAGTTTTACGATGACGCTGGCAGGGGTCGTGCTACTGCTGGTCGCCTGTGCGGTTCGCTTTTCACCGGGGTGGTACTTCCTTTACCCTCTGCCTTTCAAGTCCGGTGGGACGTGGCCTGCATGGGCAACGGACGTGTTTCTGGCGACATTGCTGGTGCTGGGCGTGGCGTGGATACTCTGGATTTTGCATCTGCTATGGGCGATTGCCCATCGCTACGCCCTGTCACAGGCGTTGTGCTGGCACTACCTGCGTAACGCAACGCAACCTGAGGTGCCGCCTGTTGTGTTAGTGAGCACAGTATCGGGCATCGCCAGCCTGACCGCTCTGCTGGCGGCGGTGATACTGCTGGTGTTTTTAGGGCTGGAACGTTTGCTCGGCATCCCCGCCGACCCCCTGTTGATGAAGAACCTGACCTTCTACTTCGGGCACACCCTGATTAACGTAGCGATGTATCAGGGCGTCGCCATCATCTACGAGCTGTTTCCACGCTACACAGGACTGCCATGGAAGACGGCTAAGCCCATGGTGATCGGCTGGAATGCAGTGATGGTACTGGTGATGTTCGCCTTCTTCCATCACCTGTATATGGACTTCGTTCAGCCCCGTGCAGTGCAGGTCATCGGGCAGATTGCCTCCTATAGCAGCGCGTTGCCCGCAGCGGTGGTCACTATCCTGGGACTGCTGGCGCAAGTCTACCATCGGAAAGTTCGCTGGACGCTGGCTTCGGTGCTGATGTTCGCCGGAACGATGGGGTGGGCAATAGGAGGCACCGCCGCGGTGATCGATTCCACCATTGTGGTGAACTTCCGATTTCACAACACCCAGTGGGTACCGGCTCACTTCCACACCTACCTGCTGATAGGGCTGGTGCTGATTGTGCTGGGGTTTACTGCGCACTTCACTCAGGAGGTCTCCGGTGAGCCGGAACGCTCCCGGATCAGCAAGGCTATCGCTACCCTGTGGCTTCTTGGTGGATATGGGTTTGTCTCACTGTTCTACATAGGCGGCTGGCATTCCGTTCCCCGCCGGTATGCGGGCTACCCCCGCGAGGTGGCAGAAGGTAGCCTTTACGCACGTCTTGCGCTGATGCTGGTGCTTCCCCTGATACTCGCCCTGCTTATCTACATCTGGGAGGTGGGTAAGCGTTGGCTGGCTGCGTACGCGGCGGCGCGAAGACCCTCTTAGTTGTTTTCGCGCTGTGGGCAACGGCTATAACCGCGTTGGGGCAGGGGCCACGCGAAAGCGCAAGGGCGAACGATGGTTCGTCCAACCTGCCCAACGAGGAGCAGGTCATCTACCGCCATATGCCGGATGTTTCCCTCAAAACAACCCGACAGGGGAGCATCTTCCTGTCGCAGCTCTGGTGCGAAAAGCCGGTGCTGGTTACCCTGGTCTTTTCTCGCTGTGCAGGAGTCTGCTCGCCTTTTCTACGCAGTCTGGGCGAAGCTACCCTTCGCATCGGGGGAGCCGGCGAAGATTACTACGTGGTGGTGCTGAGCTTTGACCCCGAGGACACTGCAGAGGACATGCAAGCGATGGCAACAACCCTGCAGCTACATAACCGCCCCGGCTGGATATTCGGCGTGGGGCCGCCAGAGGAGATACAGCGGCTGGCGCGAGCGAGCGGTTTCTGGTTCCGTTCGGTAAACGACACCGGCCAGTACGACCACCCGGCGATGCTGATGGGCATTCGACAGGGGAGGTTAGTGCGCCTGCTGGTAGGAGCGACGGTAGAGCCTGCCCTGTTACGTCTTGTCGTGCACGAACTGCAGGGGGAGATGGTGCCCAGCTACCCCCTCCCCGATCCCAGGGTGCCCTTCCGCTGCTTCGGTTACGACCCTGCCACAGGGCGATCGAGGCTGGACTGGGGAGCGCTGGTACTGCTCAGCCCCTCTCTGCTAACCGTGATGACAGTTGCGGGGGTATTCACGATGGTTCGACGCGACAGAAAAGAGCGTCCATGAGGGGGGATTAAAGAAATGGTCCGGACTCTACGGCTGGTTCGAATAACAGGGTGGACGCTAACAGCCATCGCGGCAATACTGACAGCGGCTGCCTTGATGCACCTGTCGCAATATCGCGCGAATACTGGCAGCGCTCTGCCCGTATGGGGTAGCGTGCCGGACTTCCAGTTCGTTACACAAGATGGACACACTTTGTCGCTGGGCGACTTACGCGGAAAGGTCTGGGTGGCTAATTTCTTCTTCACCAGCTGCGCCGGCATTTGTCCTCCCATGCAGGCAAACATGCAAAGGGTACAGGAAGCGTTCGCTCAGCAGCCAGAGGTACAGCTGGTATCATTCACCGTAGACCCCGAGCGCGATACGGTGCAAACACTTAATCGCTACGCAAAGCAACGCGGCGCCCTGCCCGGCAAATGGTATTTTCTGACTGGCGACAAGTCGCGGATTTACCGCCTGGCGCGAGAAGGTTTCAAGCTCGCCGCTGTAGATGCATCTGTCGGGCAAAGCGTGGGGGTGAATGGTGACTCACCCAAACACGATTTCATCCACAGCGAAAAGTGCGTGCTCGTAGATACACACGGGCGTATCCGGGGCTACTATCGAGGCACCGATACCGCAGAGATGACCAGGCTGATTGGAGACGTTCAGCTACTGCTGGACGAAAGGGAACCGTAGGAGGGAGACCCGTGGTGAGAGGCTTTTCCTTGCTGCCTGAACAAGCCAGCTCCTTCGCGCAGCAGGTGGACAGGTTATTCCTGTTTCTGACGGTGGTAACGGTGTTTTTTACTCTGCTGGTTACGGGATTGGTGTTGTTCTTTGCGTTCCGATACCGCCACGGCTCGCGCGTTCGCAGGGAGGGAGCAAAGGATACAGACCTGCGCTTGGAAATCGGCTGGTCGCTTGTGCCGTTGATTGTCGGTTTGACCGCCTTCGTGTGGTCTGCGAAACTGTACGCGGGAATTTACGGTCCCCCGCCTGCGGATGCTCTGGAGATATTCGGGGTTGGCAAGCAATGGATGTGGTATTTTCAGCATCCTAACGGAGTGCGGGAGAATAATGAACTGCACGTCCCCTTGGGCAGACCGGTTAAGATGACGCTCATCTCGCAAGACGTAATACACAGCTTCTTCGTGCCCGCGTTCCGCGTTAAGCGCGATGTTCTGCCCGGGAGCTACAACATGGTCTGGTTCGTGCCCACAAAGCCGGGCAAATACCACCTCTTTTGCGCGGAGTACTGTGGTACACAGCATTCGCGCATGACAGGATGGGTGACGGTGATGAAGCCGGAGGAATACGAAACGTGGCTAACCGGCGGTGGAAGCACCTCTGGTGTCTCCGGTCAGGGGGTGATGTCGAATCTCTCCCCGGAGCAGATGGTTGCCGAGGGCGAGAAACTCTACCGCCAGCTCCGTTGCAACGCTTGCCACAGTGCAAGCGACACCACACGCGCGCCAGGGCATAAGGGGCTATACGGTAAAAAAGTGAAACTGCGGGACGGTTCGGAAATTATTGCGGATGAGAACTACTTGCGCGAATCGATATTGAACCCCAGTGCGAAGGTAGTGGCGGGCTACCAGCCTACCATGCCCAGCTATGGAGGGCTGCTGAACGAGGAGCGTGTCCACCTGCTCATCGCGTACCTCAAATCCCTGAGCAAGTCGGAGGAGCGAAAGAAACCATGAGCGCAACCACCATCCGTGTGGAAAAGACAGAACCAAACTACCTGAGCGTCAGCGATACGACGCTATCCTGGCTCCTCACTACCGACCACAAACGTATCGCCGTGCTGTACCTGGCATCGCTAACATTCTTCTCCTGTGTCGCTGTGGCAGCGACGATGATAGTCCATGCAGGGTTGCTCACCCCACACGGCGGTCTGGTGTCCCCAAGCAACTACCAGCAGAGCGTTACCATACACGGGGTGATGATGGTCTTCTTTTTGTTGTTTCCCGCTATTCCCGCTGTGCTGGGTAACTTTGTTTTGCCTCTGATGATTGGAGCGAGAAATCTGGCCTTGCCACGCCTGAGCCGGGTGAGCTGGTATCTTTACGTGATTGGCGGGGCGATAGTACTCTGGTCGGTAGCAAGCGGTGAGATAGGTGCTCTCTGGACGTTTTCCCCGTCCCCCGGCACATCCCGTATTCCCCTCGCCATGCTCGGATTGGCAGCAGCAATTCTTTCCTCTCTATTAACGAGCTTCAACATCTTTCTGACCATCCACAAAATGCGCACTCAAGGGCTGACGTGGTTTCGGCTTCCACTGTTTGCATGGTCTCTTTATGCCTTCAGCATTGCCTTTATCGTTGGGATACTTGCTGGTATGTTTTCGCTGGTGCTGACCGTACAACGCGGCTTTGCCTCGCAGGCGGTTGCTGCCACTCTTTTGTCCCAGCCGCTCTTCTGGCTGAGCTTCCAACCCACGATGTTCCTCTCCCTCTTACCGGCGCTGGGTATCATCAGCGAGGTAATCACCTGCTTCTCTCGCCGGCGCATCTTTGGCTATCCCCTCGCCGTTTTTTCCATTCTGGCAATCCCGCCTTTCGCCTTCCTCGGGTGGGGACAATACCTGCTTGCTGAAGGAGAGACAACCTTCGCAAGTGTGGTGTGTTCGCTGGGCAATGTGCTGGTGGCGGCACTGGTGATGATACAGCTGCTCATCTGGATACTCACGATGTATAAGGGCGATATTACCTTGCGTGCACCGATGTTTTACGCGCTCGGCTGTGCTGCGTTGCTGACTATCGGGGGAGTAACAGGGCTGTTTCTCGCTGCTTTGCCAACCAGCGTCTACCTGAGAGATACTTTCTTCGCACTCGCTCACCTTCACTACGTGGTGGCGGGAGGTGTACTCTTCGGTTTCCTTACCGGCTTACACTTCTGGTGGGTAAAGATTACAGGCAGAATGTATTCTGAGTTCTGGGCAAAGACTGCTGCCGTGATTACCTTTGCCGGGGTGAATCTCGCGTTCTTTCCTCATCTGATTCTGGGGCTAATGGGAATGCCCCATCGCTATCAGTGGTACCCTGAAGGACTTCAGCCCCTGTATGTAGCCTCTACCGCAGGTATGCTGGTGCTCCTTACCGGATGCACGATAACGGCGGCCTGCTTGCTGTGGTCACTGCGCTATGGACAGGAGGCAGGAAGCAACCCGTGGAACGCCACCGGACTGGAATGGCAAACGGGGTCACCCCCTGTCGTCGAAAACTTCGCCGAAGCGCCGGAGGTTGTCGGGGAGCCATACGGGTACGAACCCAACCCCTCATAAGGCGGATTACTCTCCCTCCTCCTGCCTGCCCAAATCCTCCGGCGGGGTGGAGCGACCGACCAGACCCGCTAGCGCGACGATGGTAAGCAGATAAGGCAGGGACAGCAACAGCTCCGAGGGCACCCGCATACCGAACAGCGTCTCGCCCTGCAACCGCTGCTGAAGCGCGTCCAGAAAGCCGAAGCCCAGCGCGGCGGCGGTGGCCCCCAGCGGTGTCCACCTGCCGAAGATGACCGCCGCCAGCGCGATGAAGCCCTTGCCCGCGCTCATGCCCTCGGTGAACACGTTCAGCTGGCTCAGGGAGAGGTAGGTACCCGCCAGCGCAGCCAGCGCGCCGCTCAGCATCACGCACCGGTAGCGGATAGAAACCACATTGATGCCCGCCAGCCTGCTTTTGCGTGCGCTTTCGCCCGCTGCCCGCACCCGCAGGCCCCACATAGTATGGTACAGCAGACCATGCAGCGCGAAAGGCAGTACGAGCATCAAAAGCACAAACGGGCTCTGATTCGAGAGCAGCCCCCCCAGCAGAGGTATCGACTGGAGCCACTGCAGACCCCAGTTTGGCACACCGCTTGCGCTCGGCGGTCTTTCGAAGAAACGGCGCAACAGAAACACGGTCAACCCGGCGGCGAGCAAATTCACCGCCATACCGCTGACCACGTGGTCGGCGCGGAACCGCTGGGTCAGCAAGGCGTGCAGAAACCCCAGTAACACGCCTGCGGCAACACCACACAGCACCCCCAACCAACCACTGCCCAGCGCAACCGCCGCCGCCCAGCCCACGAACGCACCCATCAGCATCTGCCCTTCAAGTCCGATGTTCACCACGCCGCTGCGCTCGGACAGGATACCGCCCATCGCTGCCAGCGCGAGGGGAGTCGCCAGGCGAAGCGCACTGCGGAACAGCTCGATATCGAACACCTCGCCCATCAGCCAGACCTCCGCTGAAAACGTATCGCCGCCAGGAAGAAGATAACCACCGCCTGCACCACAGTGGTAATCTCGCGTGGCACGGCGGGAACGGTCACCGATTGCATATACACCGCGCCGTTCTTCATCGCGCCGAAGACCAGGGCTGCAAGCACCGCGCCCAGCGGATGGTTATTGCCCAGCAGAGCGACCGCTATCCCGTCGAAGCCATAGCCGGGTGAGAACTGGTCATAGTAACGGTGATGCACACCCAGCACCTCTACTGCTCCCGCCAACCCGCCTATTGCCCCGCTGAGCGCCATACTGCCCCATATCACGCGCGAGACCCGCACGCCGGCCGCCCGTGCTGCTTCGGCGTTCGCGCCCACCGCCCGCAATTCGTAGCCCCACACGGTGCGTTTCAGCAGATACCACAGCACCAGCGCGGTTGCCAACGCAAGGAGCAACCCCATGCTGAGCCTCGTGCCTCCCACCAGTATAGGCAGCCAAGCGGAGGGCAACGCTTCAGGCGTCTGCGGCGACATCGAGTTGGGGTCTTTCCATACTTTGGTAACCAGATACTGCGTAAGGTAGATCGCGATGTAGTTCATCATGATGGTGGTGATGACCTCATGTGCGCCTCGCCATGCCTTCAGGATGCCCGGTATCCATCCCCATACCCCCCCAACCAGCGCGCCCACCAGCAACGCCAGCAGGGCGTGCAACGGCGCAGGCAAACCCGACACCGCAAACCCTACCCATGCCGACGCCAGCGCGCCCATCAGCAACTGCCCCTCTACGCCGATGTTAAACTGCCCAGCCAGAAGCCCCACCGCCACCGCCAGACCGGTAAATAAGAGGGGAGTGGCGTTGAGCAGGCTCTCGGGCAACGCGCCGGGCGCAGATACCGCTCCCTCCCACCAGGCCGCCAGCGCGGGCAATGGTGGACTGCCCGACAGCGCAATTACCACTGCAGCCACTGCTACCGCTGCCACGAACACGGCGACGGGAAGCAAGAGCAGTCGCCACGAGGTTTTCATGCGCCTCCTCCCTTCACCGCGCCTACCATCAGCGCGCCGATCTCCTCGCGTCGCCTGCGCTCGCCTTCCACGATGTCCACCAGTTTCCCGTCGAACAGCACGCCTACACGGTCGCATAGCGTGAGCAGTTCGTCTAAATCAAACGACACCACCAGCGCGGCTGCCCCTTGCCGACAGGCTTCGCGAATAGCGTGGTGAACCGCTCGCGTGCTGGCGGCGTCTAATCCCCGCGTGGGCTGTCCGGCGATGAGCAAAGCGGGGGTGTCCATCAGCGCACGCCCTACCACTATCTTTTGCTGGTTGCCCCCCGACAGGGCGGAGAAAGGCGCATCGGCGGAAGGTGCACGTACCGCGAACCGTGCGATAATCCTTTGCGCGAACTCTTTCATTCGCGCAAACGAGAGCGACAGCGCCGAGCCGAAGCCCCCCTGCCGGTGCAATCCTAGCGCAGAGTTCTCCGCCACCGACCATCCCAGTATCGCCCCACGCAGGTGGCGGTCTTCGGCGATATAGCGCACACCCTTGCGCAAGCGTACCGAAGGAAGTGCGTGGGTGATGTCCTCGCCGTTTAACCAGATGCGCCCCCGCGCCGGAGAAACCAGCCCTACCAGTGCGTCGATCAACTCCGCCTGCCCGCTGCCGTCCACACCGGCGATGCCAAAGACCTCGCCCGGATAAACCTCAAAAGAGACCTCTTTCAATCCGGCGCGACTGCGTATCGGAGGCACGGTCAATCCTTCTACGCGCAGGCGAGGTTTGTCGTCCAGTCGCTTGCCCAGCAATAGCTCCTCTTCAGGTAAAACCCCGCCTTCGCCTACGATAAGTCTCGCCAGCGTGCGGGCATCTATCTGAGGTGGCGCGCCGGGCGACTCACGCACCGGCATCGTGGCAACCACCTCGCCAGCCCGCAGCACCGTTACCTCGTCCGCGTGCGCCAGCACCTCTTGCAACTTGTGCGTCACTAGCAGCACTGTGCGTCCTTCTTCGGTAAAGCGGTGTAACAGCGCGAAAAAGGATTCCGCATCGGCAGGCGGTAAAACGGCGGTCGGCTCGTCGAAAATCAGCACGCGCGCGTCGCGTAACAGCAACTTCAGAATCTCCACCTTCTGCTGCTGCGATACCGACAACGTACCCGCAGGAGCGTCCCAATCCGCTTGCAGTCCGATGACCCTCGCCAGTTCCTGCGCACGCGCCAGCACCTGCGCGCGAGGAAGGGGCGCAAAAGAGGCCCCCTCACCACCAAGCATCAGGTTCTCTAACACGCTCAGGCGGGGAATAAGCGCGTAGTGCTGGCTGACCATCCCTACCCCCGCCTGCAACGCCTCCGCCGGCGAACGAAAGCGCACCGGCTGTCCGTAAAGAGTTACCGTACCGCTATCGGGAGGAAACACACCGTAGAGAATGTTCATCAGAGTGGTTTTGCCTGCGCCGTTCTCGCCCACGATGGCGTGGACAGTGCCTTGCCGGACGGAGAGGCTAATATGGTTGTTCGCCTGCACCGCGCCGAAGCGCTTGCAGATGTCTTCCATGTGAACCACAACAGGGCGACTGTCGTTCATTCTTGCGCGTCCGGCTCCATGCGGATGGCTCTGGCGATGCTAGGGTCGGTGCGGCGCGTCTCCTGCACAACTGGTTTCGCCTTCGAGGTGGAACGCAGCTCCGCCAGAAGCGCATCGTATTCCGCCCCATCCAGCGGCAGGGTGACCGATTTTTGCCTCTTCGCTGAGAGGACGATGGCGTTCGCCAGTTCGAGGCTCCACAGTGCCTCCTCACCGGGGGCAACCAACCGTTCTTCCAGCCCCAGCAATACCCGCGCGAAGTTGCGGATGACCGCCTCGTGCCCCTCTTCCTCTTCCGGCACGTCCATATCGACCGGTTCTGTGGCAGGAAGTTCCCACATATCCTGTGATGCTTGCAGGTACTGTGGGAGAGAAGGAACGAGGCGGGTAACGGTTACCTGCTCGCCGTCGACAACCACCTTGCCCCCTTCGCCAACTATCTCAAAACGGCGTGTGGGGGGCATTTCGTTCACGTTCACATAAAGATAACCATGCGCACCGTTGGGATACTCCAGCAGAGCAAATGCTTCATCTTCCACCTCTATCTGGTGGTAGCGCGTGCGTACCTGCGCGGTCACCCGGCACGGCATCCCCGCCAGCCAGCAGAAAATATCCAGGTGGTGCGGCGCCTGATTTATCAACACTCCACCGCCTTCACCCGCCCACGTACCTCGCCACGCCGCCGAGCGATAATATGCCTCATTGCGGCACCATGTGGCTATTGTATGCGCCCGCAACAGATTGCCGATAATCCCCTCTTCCACCGCTCGCCTGGCGATTCGAAAACGCCTTTCTGTGCGCATCTGCAACATCGCGCCGAGCAAAAGCCCGTATTGCCGTGCGGAATCGACCATACGACGCCCTTCGGAGATGCTCACCGCCAGCGGTTTTTCACAGAGTACATGCACACGATGCTCAAAAGCGCACTGAGCAATCTCCGCGTGCGATGGGTGCGGTGTGGCGATAAGCACCGCATCCACCAGACCGCTGCGCAGCAGTTCACGATAGTCGACGAAGCCGGGCACGCCGAACCGTCCGGCGACCTGCCGGGTGCGCTCCTCCGACGCCGAGCAGACCGCCGTCAGCTCGGTTTCTTCTGTACGTTGAATCAGGGTGGCATGAGCCACGCCCATGCCACCCACCCCGATAACCCCAAAACGCACCCGTTGCATCTGGTCCGTTACCTGACGATGTTCGGATCGGAGACGCGCTGTCCTAGCACCTTGCGCTTGGGCTGGGAGCTGGCTTTCAATTCCTGCAAGAGGGCATCGTACTCGGCACGGTCTACGGGCAGAGACACCGTTTTGCCTCGCTTGCTGGAGAGAATGATACCGCTGGCGAGCTCCACACACCAGATACCTTCCTCACCCGGTGACAACAGCGGCTCGCCGTACAGTATCGCCCGCGCGAAGTTGCGGGTGACCTGTGCGTGTCCGGCGGGCATCTCTTCCACTTCTATCTCTACCGGCTCCGTTTTCGGTCCCGACCACATATCGGCTGCACTGAAGGTAAACTCGCGAAGGGGCGGTTCTACGCGCCGAATAGTTACCTGCCCGTCCTGAATCACTATTTTGCCTCTGTCGCCTGCGATTTCAATGCGATTGGTGCCGGGCGCTTCGTTGGTGGTAGTATACAGGTAGCCATGTGCGCCGTTGGGGTATTCCAGCAGGGCGAACGCCTCGTCTTCTACCTCGATGTCGTGCAGGCGGGTGCGTGTGGAGGCGGTGACCTTTGCAGGCAATCCGGCGAGCCAGCAGAACATATCCAGCGCGTGCGGTGCCTGGTTCACCAGCACCCCACCGCCTTCGCCCACCCACGTGGCGCGCCACTCCGCCGAGTCGTAATATGCCTGATTGCGGTACCACGCGGATACCAGCTCCGTGCGCATTATCTCCCCCACGACGCCCTGCTCCATCGCTTTACGGGCGATGCGGTAGGGTCGCTCGGTGCGCATCTGGAACATCACCGCGAACACCCTGCCCGCGCGCTTTGCCGCGTTTATCATGCGATCCGCCTCTACCGGGTTAATCGCCATCGGCTTCTCGGTCAGCACATGCAAACCCTTACTAAAAGCGTATTCTGCCACTTCGGGATGCACCGGATGCGGCGTAGCAACGATTACCGCGTCCACCAGCCCGCTATCAATGCACTGTTTGTAATCGGTGAAGAAGGGCACGTTGTACTGTTCGCCTACGCTCTTCGCCACGGCGGGGTCAATATCGGCAACCGCTGCCAGCTGCACCTCCTCCACTTCCTGCACCATTTTTGCATGGGCGGAGCCCATCCCCCCCACGCCGATAATCCCTAAGCGTACCTTTTCCATGCTTGCGGACCTCCCTGATGTTGCGCCTTCGTGTGCCATATTCGCCCCAGTACGATGTTCTCCCTGCCCACGAGCGGGGCAAGTATGATAGAATAGGGCAGCAGGAGGTGAAAGGAAGTGAACTTCTGGGAAGCTTCCCTCGTCTTTTTCGGGATGGTGTTCTTCGTAGGCGCGCTGGCGATTTTTCTGGAGCATCTGCAGAAGATAGCATCTATCAAAGCGGAGGTAAAGGACAGAAACTATCAGCATACGCTCCGCAGGATAGAGGAGCTGGCTCAGCAGATTCAGGAGATGCGCCAGATGCATACCGACCATGTGCTGAACATGGACGACCACCTGCAGCATCTGGAGCACAGGCTATCTGCACTGGAGAGCAGGGTAGAGCAGATACAGCAGGAGCAACAGGTACGCCACTGATTGTCACGCCGCTTGCCGGTGAGCGCCTCCCAACAGTGGGCGCACGCAGTTGCGTCCTGCGCGTTTGGCTTCGTACAGCGCAGCGTCTGCCACCTCTACCACATCGGAAGGAGAATGCATATAAGGCATGTACTCCGCCACGCCGAAGCTGGCGGTAATCTGGCGATAAGGATTCGGGGTAGCCGCAATCGCCTGTCGCAGGTTCTCGGCGACGGAGATAGCATCTTCTAACCGGTATCCGGGTAGCAGTACGCTGAGCTCTTCTCCACCGTACCTTGACACCAGGCTGTCGGATGGTGTGTTGTCCTGCAGCACCTGCGCGACCAGCCTCAACACCTCATCGCCCGCCTGGTGCCCGTAGGTATCGTTAAATCGCTTGAAGTGGTCGATATCCAGCAGCACGAACGAGAAGGTATCCTCTCCGCGCCTCGCTCTCGCAAAAGCCTCTGCCAGATGGTCCTGCATAGCACGGTGGTTGAGCAGCCCGGTCAGCGCATCGGTAAATGCCAGGCTCTCGAGCCGCTCATTCAACGCACGCAGCTCGCGTTCATACTCCACACGCTGGGTGATGTCCACGCTGGCGCAGATGCCGCCGACCACCTCCCCTGCCGAACCGTGCAAGGGGAACAGGCTTCGCAACACGTAGCGCGTGCTCCCGTCCCGGCAACGGTCTACGCTTTCCACAGTGCTTCCATCCCCACGCATCACCCGTTGTATCAGCTCCTGCATCAGCTCCCTGTCCTCTTCGCGGATGATGGTGTCGAAGATGGAGCATGTGAGCACCTCGTACTCCTGCCAGCCGTACAGCAATGCGGCGGCGCGGTTCCATTCGTAGATGACCCCGCCGGCGTCAAAAGTGTAGCAGGCAACAGGCACGTTCTCGAACAGTTCGCGGAAGCGCAGGTTCGCCTGCTGAATCATCTCCTGTGACATCTCCAGAGCCTGCGTTTTGAGCTCCAGCTCCTCCTTCTGGCGGGCGAGCTCCTCGTTCGCCTCGCGCAGGCGATGCTCCATGTCCAGAATGCGTCGAGCAACGCTCAAGCGCGAAGCGAGCTCGGCGCGATCCAGCGGTTTAGAAAGAAAGTCATCCGCTCCAGACTCGATAGCGTGCAGGCGGTCTTCTTTGCTATCCCGTGCGGTCAGCAGGATGAAGTATGTATAGCCCTTCTCTCGCAAGGAGCGCACCCTGCGACAGAGTTCGATACCGTCCGCGCCCGGCATCATCCAGTCAGAGATAACTAGCGGGAACGGGTGCTTCTGGAAGAGCTCCCATGCCTCCTCGCCGTCTTTGGCAGCGAGCACCGAGTAGCCCATCTCCTCCAGCGCTTTTCGCAGCACCAGTCGCGAAACGCTGTCGTCCTCGGCGATAAGCACCCTCATGCCGCTTGCTCCTCCACTGCGTCCATAGTGAATACCTTTATGTGTTCCTGTAAAGCCTCCATTTCGGGTAGTATCTCCTCTGGCGTCTTTTGTGAGAGGGGCTGTTCTAGCTGTTCACAAAGTTTCTCCAATTCCTTCGCGCCGGTAGCCACACTCAACCGCTTCAGGGAGCGCAGCAGTTCCAGCGCGTAGTTGCGGTCGCCCGATGTCACCGACTGCATCATCTCCTGCACAAGCCAGCGAGCCTCCTGTGCGAAGCGTTCCAACAACCTCTCATCGTCTAACGGTGCGTGCGCGCGACGCCGCACCGGGCTCCACTTCTCCACCATTTGCGCCAGCAGGTCTATTTTCACCGGCTTGCTGAGATAGTCGTCCATCCCCGCGGAGAGACACCGCTCGCGGTCGCCCTCCATCGCGTGCGCGGTCATGGCGATAATGGGCAGATGCCTGTCTGTAGGTGCTTCTCTCTCACGGATAAGGTGGGTTGCCTCGATGCCGTCCATCTCGGGCATCTGGATGTCCATGAACACGATATCGTATGCGCGATTCGCGGTCATCGCCACCGCTTCTCGTCCGTTGGTGGCAACATCCACCGAACACCCCAGACGCTGTAACATGCGCAGAGCCAGCTTGCGGTTGACCTCGTTATCCTCTACCAGCAAAACGCGCACGCCCGATGCGCGTCGCTCCGCAGGGGGTACATCGGATGAGGTACGGTCGGCTTCGATACCGACCACTTCGCAAAGCGCGTTGTACAGCTGGGAACGGCGTACCGGTTTCGTTAGCCAGACATCGACGCTATCTGCCTCCTGCCCTGACGCCGAGCCTACAGAGGACAGCAGAACGATTTTACATCCCGGGTTGTTCTGCCCGGAGCGAATGCGTCTGGCGACCTCCACTCCGTGCATGTCCGGCATCTGGTAGTCCAGCACCACCACGTCGAACGGGCAAGGAGCCGCAGATGTCAGCAGGTGCAATGCCTCCTGCCCGTCGCTTGCTTCTTGCACCGAACATCCCCATGACTGAAGGTGCTCTCGCAGGATACGCCGGTTAGTGGCGTTGTCGTCTACTACCAGAACGTGCAGACTCGCTATTTTGCGGTCAAAAGAGTCTGCCGATACCCCGTCTTGTGCTTTCTGCAGAGGCAGTTCCACCCAGAAGGTGCTGCCCTTGCCCGGCTCGCTCTGCACCCCGATTTTGCCTCCCATCAGCTCCGCCAGCTGTCGGCTAATGGTCAATCCCAACCCCGTGCCGCCGTATTTGCGTGTGACCGAGCCATCCGCCTGAGTAAAGCTCTCGAAGATGGCTGTCTGCAGTTCGGGCGCGATGCCGATGCCGGTATCTTTCACCAAAAGGCGTATCATCGCCATCGAATCGGTCTCATACACCACCTCCGCGCTGATGAGCACCTCTCCTCTCTCGGTAAACTTGACCGCATTCGAGGTGAGGTTGTTCAGTATCTGCCTGATGCGCACCGGATCGCCGCGCAGGACGGCGGGCACATCGGGCGGTACCGCGGTGAGCAGTTCAATACCTTTCTCGTGAGCGTGGCGGGCGAAGGTTGCACCCACCTCCTCCACCACGTTGCGCAGGTCGAAGTCCATCTCTTCGATGGTCATCTTACCCGCCTCGATTTTGGAGAAGTCCAGAATGTCATTGATGATGGAGAGCAGAGCGTCTGCGCTGTACTTGATGGTCTCCGCATACTCGCGCTGCTCGCCGCGCAGGTCGGTCTGCAACAGGAGCTCGGTCATGCCGATGATGCCGTTCATGGGGGTACGGATTTCGTGGCTCATGTTGGCGAGGAATTGCGATTTGAGCCGGGATGCCTCCAGAGCCGCTTCGCGCGCCTGTATCAGCTCCTGCTCGGTCTTTTTGCGCTCGGCGATTTCCTCTTGTAGCTGCTGGGTGCGTGCCTGCACGCGCATCTCGAGCTCGGCGTTCATGTTCTGCAGCGCCGCTTCCCGCGCTTTAATCTCCGCAATCATCTGGTTGAAACCCTGTGCCAGCGCACCGATCTCGTCAGCGGAAGGAACCTCAATGTGCACCGAATAGTCCTTCGTCTCCGAAACGTGACGCATTGCGCTGACCAGCTGCAGGAGAGGGTCGGCTATCCAGCGCTGGAAATGGCGCGATAGCACAAACGCCAGCAAGGCAAATGCTACGAGCAAGATCCCCAGAGAGCGGAAGTAACTGTACAGACGCGACCACCATTGCCGCAAATCGTAACGGACATAGAGCACCCCTAACGGCTCCGAACGGTCTTTGAGAGGCAGAAAGACCTCGATGTAATTTGCCCTCTGGATATGTCCCCGCGTTGGAGGCGTGTTGGTGAGCACCGATAAAGGTGTTCCCGGGCGCAAATAGGAGGCGAAAATGGTTCCATCCGGGTTGTATACCGCCGCGGCAACAACCTCTTGATGACTACTCAGAGAGGCAGCACCTCCGTGCACGCCTTGCTGTCGCCAAAAGTGACCGCCGGTATCACGTTGGGTACCAGCATCTGCGCCATTGTAAGCGCCTCGTGCGTTTCGGCTCGGCGGTATGCTGCCATATCGTAAAGAATTAACCCTGCCGATGCAAGCAACAGAGCCAGCAACGAGCTGAGCATCGTTGCCAGCGCCAGCTTCCACTTGATGGAAAGACAGCATCTTTGTAGCATGGACGTTAGAACCTCCGCTACTGTCTGACAACCCTTGCCAGATTAAGTAGTTTAGAGCTAATCGTCAGATGTGCCCGTTTGGCAGCATCAGGGTTAATCTCAAAACGCACCCTGTTCTGTTCTATGAAAAAGTTGATCATACCACCCTTCTGCGCGAATCCCTCGCTCTCGCCGACGGTCAGCACCGGCGCGTCGTCCAGTATCTCCAGAATCTGCGGGAGGCGTTTGGCTTCTGCTCCGGCGACAAACAGCACATGACATTCACGCATCTCCTTCGCGGTATCCACACGCTTGACCACGAAAGCTCTTCCATGCCAGTTTTTTCCTCGAACCACGCTCTGCAGCGAGGAATGCACCTCGCTCTTGCCCAGTACACCGATGACGAACGGAGAGGAGTTGCTCTCGAACGCGCTGGCGGGCCACTCTATGTAGCCGGTGAAGTGGTAGAGGAAGGCGGCTTTCACTTCCGCTTCTTTGTAGTTCTGTGCCAGCGCCATGGCGAGCACGTTGGCGAAGGCAAACAGGGCTATCGCGCAGTTTCTGACTCTGCTTTTCGCACCACTTTGCCCACTTACAACCGCCACGTGACCCTCCCGTATATCGCCCTTTCCGGGATGCTATCGCGCTCCCACAGCGGATGCTCGAACTCGCGGATATCGCGCTTGAGCAGGTTTTGTAGCACCAGGCTCAGCTCCACGTCCTTCGTGGGATGCCAGCCGATGGAAAGGTCCAGCCGGTAGTAGCTGGGCAGAAAATCCATGCCGAACAGCCGGTCCACGAAAAAGAGATAGGTATCTATGCGCCACCCACCCGATAAGTTCAGATGTGAAGCGAGGTTCCACTGATGGCGTGGGGTGTTGCTGGTGCTGTCGCTATGCAAATTGAAGGGGTCCTTACTATCCGGATCGTGCTGCAAGCGGTAGGTCAGGTTCGCGTAGCCCAGTTTGAGCGTCCACGAGTCGGTAACGTTCCAGTTGGCGGAGAGCTCAAAGCCGTACGTTCGCCCATGCAGTTTGTTGCTCATGTACACCGGCAACACCAGGTGCGGCGTTGGCGAGTTCTCCAGGAAGGGGTCCTCGGGTTCGAAGCTGCGCAGGTTCCTGTACACATTGTAGAATGCCGAGATGTCCAGCGAGATTCGCTGGTGCGGCTGACAACGGTAGCCCAGCTCGTAAGCGATGACCTCCTCTGAACGGAAGTTGGGGCTGCCGTAGACGCGGGAGAACATGGGCAAGCCGCTCACCATCCTTTCGTAGTAGGCATCGATGGCGATAGCGCGTTCTGCCCGGGTAGGCATCCGCACCGCACGCGACACCGCTCCCCACCATACCCTTCTCTCATTTGGCTTCCACAGCAGGCGCAGGTTGGGCTGCACCTCCCACGCTGTGTAACTGTTGTTCTCCAATTTGGAGCCGATGGTTAAACGAGTGCGGTCGTTAAGGGTGATATCATCCTGCACAAAGACCCCAAAGATATGATCTGTTCTGATAGAGGGGGTGAGGTTCATCAAGTTACCGCGGGTTTTATCCGAGGTGCGCTTGTACTCCACGCCCCATAGCAGGTCGTGCTTGTCTGCTATCTGTATCCGCTGTTGCCAGTTGAGGTCGAAAGTATCGCGAATCTCCGCCATCTCCAGCGGTGATCGGGCGTAATGGTCGTAGTACAGATGCAGGGTGTCGGTGGTGTTGCCGCGCTGGCGGTTCCACGTACCCATCAGGTAGTAGCCGGAGATGGTGTAACGGTCATCCACAACGCGACTGCCCGGCAGAGTAAAATCGGGGATGTTCAGCCGTTGTCCGACACGCCCTCCATACGCCTCGCCAAGCAGGGTGAAGTTCTCGTTCTCTGTGCGGTTCCAGTCCGCACGGAAGCCACTGCGCCTTACCAGCCAGCCGTCGTTGTTACGGGTGTACGCCTTATCCTGTTCAAAAGCGTCACGCTCTCGATAGAGCGTATAGACCCGGTAGTAGCCCTCATTGCCGATCGTCCCGCCGACGCGTACCCCGCCGAAGGCTTTCTCCTCGCCTCCACCGCCCGATACCCACAGCGTGCCCTGCGTGTCCTTCGCCGATTTGGTGATAATATTGATGACGCCGTTGACCGCGTTGGCTCCCCACAGCGACGCGCCCGGTCCGCGGATGACCTCGATGCGCTCGATATCCTCCATGAACAGCGGAGGCTGGGCATCCCAGTACACCCCCGAAAAGAAAGGCGTATAGATGCTGCGTCCATCGATGAGCACTTGCAGTTTATTGGAGTAGCGTCCGTTGAACCCGCGCACCGCCACCGCCCATTTGTTGGCGTCGATAGTGGCAACGTGCACACCGGGCACAAGACGCAGCGCCTCAGGGATAGTGGTTGCGCCCATGCGGTGGATGTCCTCGGCGGTGACGACGTATACCGAAGCCGGCACGTCGCGCACCGGTTGCGCTTTTTTGGATGCGGTAATGACCTCCACCTGCATCAGGTCTTCGATACTGAGCTGGGCGAGGTCCGGAGCAGTCGGCGCGGGATCGCTGTGGACTACTGCTACGCTCCCCCACAGGACGGTCAGGACAGTACAGAGAATGGCGATGAAACGCATGCTTTTCTCTCCCCTTCCCGTACGGGTGGGCGTGCATGAATCGCCGATAACCGCGTTATGCCACGTAGAAAACCTCATGCACGCATCCTCTTTTCCCCAAAGGTTATTTTCGGCAAAAAGGGATGTACGCTTTACGGCGGTTCTCACACCTTGCCCCCTGCCTGCTGCGTGCAGTATAATGGAGGCAGACGCCGTGTTTGCAGGTGCGATGAGAGGTGAACGCCGAATGCGAATAGGGGCGATGAAAGTAAACAAGCGCAAGCTGCAAGACCTTTGTCGCAAATGGCGCATCGTCAAGCTGGAAGTATTCGGGTCGGTGTTACGCCAAGACTTTCATAGTGAGAGCGACGTCGACCTACTGGTAACCTTTGCCCCCGATACGCGATGGTCATTGATGCAATTGTACGAGGCTGAGCAAGAGTTCGCCGCACTGTTTGGGAGACAGGTGGAGTTGGTTCCCCGCAGTGGTATCGAGCGCAGCGCGAACTACATCCGTCGCCGGGCGATACTGGAAAGTGCGGAGGTTATCTATGCCGCATGACGCTGTGGCGGCGATGTTAGACATGCTGGTCGCGGCAAGACGCGCTGTGAATCGTCTGGGCACCACTACAGAGGAAGAATTTTTGACCGATGAGGACGCTCAATGGTTTATGTTCAGCCAGATAGTAATTATCGGTGAGGCAGCTAATCGAGTCGACGTCCACACCCGTACCGCATACCCACAAATCCCCTGGTCTGCTGCCGTCTCGATGCGCAACCGCATAGTGCATGGTTACGATTCGATAGACTGGCGCATCGTGTACACAACAGTAAAACATGATCTGCCCATGCTCATTAAGGCTCTCGAGGCGATTGTGCCACCTGACTAATAAGCAAGCGAGGCTTTCGCTTGCCCCCCGCCTGTAACCTGCAGTATAATCTGATACACGAAGGCTTTTTCTACAGGAGCGTGCGAACGGATGGCGGAGACAACCAGTATCCCGAAAGTGTATGACCCCACGAACGTGGAGGAGAAATGGTATCGATACTGGAGCGAGAAGGGCTACTTTGCACCCAGCCCGGAAGCGAATAAACCTGTGTATTGTATTACCATCCCCCCACCCAACGTCACAGGGTCGCTGCATATCGGACACGCGCTGTGCTATACCATCCACGACGCACTCATCCGCTGGCGCAGGATGCAAGGGTATAACACCCTTTGCGTGCCGGGTACCGACCACGCAGGCATCGCTACCCAGAACGTGGTGGAGAAACAACTGCGTCGTGAGGGGTTGACACGCCACGATTTGGGCAGGGAGAAGTTTCTGGAGCGCGTGTGGGACTGGGTGCGTGAGTACGGCGGTGTGATACTTACCCAGTTCCAGCGACTGGGCTGTTCGTTTGACTGGAGCCGTACCCGTTTCACAATGGACGAAGGCTATGTCAACGCCATCATGGAATGCTTCGTGCGCTGGTGGGAAGACGGGCATATCTACCGTGGCAAGCGCGTGATTAACTGGTGCCCGCGCTGTCTCACCGCCCTCTCCGACATCGAGGTGGAGCACGAAGACCAGCCGTCTCAGCTCTATTACATCCGCTATCCGTTCAAGGACGGCTCCGGTTACGTGGTGGTGGCGACCACCCGTCCTGAAACGATGCTGGGCGATACTGCCGTTGCCGCCAACCCCGCCGATGAGCGGTACCAGCATCTTTTCGGTAAGACCATCATCCTGCCTCTGGTGGGCAGGGAGATACCTTTCATCGCCGACGATTATGCGAAGCCCGAGTTCGGCACAGGGGCGGTGAAGGTGACCCCGGCACACGACGCCAACGACTTCGAGTGCGGACTGCGTCACAACCTGCCGCAGGTGGTGGTAATCGACGAGCACGGTCGCATGACCGACGAGGCTGGCGAGCGATACGCAGGGCTGGACCGTTACGAGGCGCGGGAAAAAGTGCTGGAAGACCTGCAGGCGCAGGGTTTGCTGGAGAAGGTGGAGGACTACGTGGTTCCCGTGGCCACCTGCGCTCGCTGCGACACGGTGATCGAGCCGTTGCTCTCCGAGCAGTGGTTCGTGCGCATGAAGCAGATTGCCCAGCCCGCCATCGACGCGGTGAAAGAGGGGCGTATCCGCTTTATTCCCGACCGGTACGCGCGCACCTATCTGGACTGGATGGAGAACATCAAGGACTGGTGCATCTCGCGTCAGCTGTGGTGGGGACATCGCATCCCCGTGTGGACAACCGAAGACGGCGAGTATATCGTGGCTCGCTCGGAGGAGGAAGCTCGCCAGAAGGCGGGGGGCAAAGCCATTAAGCAGGATGAAGACGTGCTGGACACCTGGTTCTCCTCCGCGCTCTGGCCCCATGCGGTGCTGGGCTGGCCCGAGAAGACCGAAGACCTGAAGACCTACTACCCCACCTCCGTGCTGATTACCGCGCGCGACATCATCTACCTGTGGGTGGCGCGCATGATAATGACCGGGCTCTACTTCATGAACGACGTGCCCTTCCGCGACGTGTACATCTACGCCACTGTGCTGGACGAGCAGGGAAGGCGCATGAGCAAATCGCTGGGCACGGGCGTGGACCCGCTGGACCTGATAGAGATGTACGGCGCGGATGCCCTGCGTTTTGCCCTGCTGGTGCGCACCGCCAAGGGACAGGACATTCGCTTTGCCAGCATCCAGCACGGCAGGCACAGCCAGGTGGAGGAAGCGCGCAACTTCTGCAACAAAATCTGGAACGCCTCGCGCTTTGTGCTGATGAATCTTGACGAGCAGTTCCGCCAGCGGTTTGACGGGTCCCTGCCCACGAATGAGCAGATGACCGATATCGACCGCTGGATACTGAGCCGTCTGAACAGCACCATCCGCACGGTCAACACCGCGCTGGAAAACTACGACATGGACGACGCGGCGAAAGCCATTTACTCTTTCCTGTGGGATGAATACTGCGACTGGTACATCGAGATGTGCAAGCCTCGTTTGAACGCAGGTGGTGCGGAGCGCGAGGTGGCTCAGCGTGTGCTCAGCGTGGTGCTGGAGCATACCCTGCGCCTGTTACACCCCTTCATGCCCTATATTACCGAGGAAATCTGGCAGAGTCTGCCGCATGAGGGTGAGAGCATTATGATCGCGCCGTTCCCGGTGGAGCATCCCGAATGGAACGCCCCACAAGCGGAGGAGCGTATGCAGAAGTTGATAGAGGCGGTGCGAGCCATCCGCGCCCTGCGCACGGAGATAGGCTTTGATATCTCGCTGAAGGCGAACGTGTTCGTGGTGCCCACCTCACCGGAGGCGGGCAGCTTGCTGCGGGAGCACGAGGCGGTGATACGCACCCTGCAGCGCGTGGAGCCGATGACCATCGTGGAGCACCTGCCCGACGGCGCGAAGACGGTGGCAACGCATTGCGACCTGGCGGACGTGTACCTGCAGCTGGAGGCGGTGGACATCGAGCGGGAGCGCCAGCGGGTGCAGAAGGAGCTCGCTTCGCTGGAGAAGGAGCTGCAGCGCGTGAACGGCAGACTGAGCAACGAGCAGTTCCTGCAACGCGCCCCACAAGAGGTTGTGGAGAAGGAACGGACGATCCACGCGGAGCTGCTGGAACGCCAGGCGAAGCTGCTGGAACGGCTAAAGAGACTGGAGTAGCCCACCGGGCATAACCGCTAGCAGATGTGCTTCGTCTATACATTGGGAAAAAGCAGAGTGGCATCCCTTACCAAGCAGAGGAGAGCGATATGCAGAAAGTGAAACTTCTATGGATTGGAATACTCTGGTTGTGCGCCAGCTTTGCGATGGCGCAATCGCAGGACATTAACGACTACGTGCAAACCCGTCTGCACGACCTGCGTGCTACCGTCAAACAGCAGACCGCTAACCAGCGCGAGCTGGAGAAAATCAACAAAGATTTTGCCAACTCGTACCGTATCAAACAGATGACCGCCCGCTACAAGGAACCCTCCAAGATGCGCCTGGAGAGCAAAGTGGGCGTAGTCAACGTGGTCTATATCATCAACGGGAACCGCAAGCACGTTTCCGCCGGTCCTATCAAAAGCACCGACGACATCAGCAATGCGCCGGGCAAGCGACAGTCGCTCATGGATTTCGGTATCCTCACGCCCGGCTTCATGAAGCTGGTGAACGCAAAGTTTTTGCGCTATGACCACGAGGGCGGGGTGCGCTATCCGGTGTTTGAGCTCACCTGGGCCAACTCCGACGATACCTCCAAGCATATCGTCTGGATGGACGGCAAAACGCGCACCGTCGTGAAGCGACAGTGGTACAACCAGCTGGGCAAGCTGATGGCGATTTTCTACTACAAGAACCCGGTGGAAGCAGCGCCGGGTATCTGGATCCCCACGCGAGTAGAGGTGTACAACGCCGAAGGCAAGCTGGGTGGGGTTACCACCTACGTAGACCTGCACGTGAACGAAGGCTTGCCCGACAATCTGTTCCAGTTTTAGCCTCTGGCGGGAGTGTGCGCCTACACTCCCGCAAACGCGCTGAACCCTCCATCGATGGGAATCACTGCGCCCGTCACGAACGCGCTCGCAGGCGATGCCAACCAGATGATAGTGCCTATCAGGTCATCTGGTTCCCCGAATCGCCCCATCGGCGTATGCGCGATGATCGCCTGTCCGCGCGGCGTGAGGTTGCCCGACTCGTCCAGCAGCAGGTAGCGGTTTTGCCTGGTCAGGAAGAAGCCGGGCGCGATGGCGTTCACCCGCACCCTGGGCGAATACTCCTGCGCGATGTGCACCGCCAGCCACTGCGTGAAGTTGCTCACCGCCGCTTTGGCTGCCGAGTAGCCCAGCACGCGCGTCAACGGCTTGAACGCCGACATGGAGGAGAAATTGATGATGACACCGCCCCACTCGTTCTCCAGCATCTGTCTGGCAAACACCTGAGCGGGCAGTATCGCCCCGCCGAACAGGTTCAGGTTCACCACCTTCTGCAATGCCTCTATCGGCAGGTCGAAAAAGCTCCGCTCGGGCGAGGTGGAGGCTTCGGGCATGTTGCCTCCTGCCGCGTTCAGCAGAATGTCTACCGCCCCCACTTCGCGCTTCACCTGCTCTGCCACCCGCTCGATGTCCGCCCTGTCCAGTACGTCCATCCGGTAGCCGTGCGCCTCGATGCCCTGCTGGCGCAGTTCCTGCACGCGCTCGTCTAACGGCGCGATGTCGGTGAGTACGATACGCGCTCCCGCTTTGCCCAGACCTCTGGCAATCGCGCCCGCCAGCACGCCCGCACCGCCTGTGAACAGTGCTACTTTCCCTTTGACCGAGAACAGCTCCTCGATATAGCCCATTTCTCCCTCCTTCATGGTTAACGGTTTGTGGTAGCAGGCTAAAGCCTGCGGCTACATGGATGCATGTTCCTTGAAAGCATCCGCCAGATCTCGCATCAACCGGCGGAAGAAGCGATAATTTTTCGCATAGCCCTCCACTGCATCCTGCTGAGGCAGGTATTGCCTGCCGGTTCGCACCATTGCCTTCGTTGCCCGCACCACGTCCGGGTACACTCCCAGAGCAGTATATGCCAGGATAGCGGAACCGACCAGTGCCGGCTCCTCCACGTGGCTGACCTGCAGGGGGATGCCCAGCACGTTTGCCATCGTCTGCATCCACAGAGGCGAACGCGCCCCTCCGCCGCCGATACGTATCTCCTGCGGTGTCACGCCGTTCTCCTGCAGGGCATCGTACACGATACGCAGCGCGAAACATACCCCCTCCATTGCTGCCCGAACTATGTGTCCGCGTGTGTGGTAACCCCGCAGTCCGAAGAACACCCCTGACGCCGCGTTGCCGATTTGCGGATTGCGCTCGCCACTGAGGAACGGCAGGAAGAACAATCCCGCCGTATCGGAAACGCTCTCCGCTTCACGGTTCATTGTCTCGTAGTCGATATGCAGCACGTTGTCGCGCAGCCAGCGCAGGGTGATGCCCGCGTTGTTAATGGCGCCGCCGGGGAACCACTTACCGCAGGCGAGGTAGCAGGTCTGCAATCGCATAGCGGGGTCGCCGTCCAGCACCGGACGCGGAAGTGCTACTCGCAACATCGCAGTCGTGCCCAGGTTCACCGCACCCGTTCCTTCCAGCATCGTACCGATGCCGATGGCCACCGCGCCTCCATCGTATACGCCCGGCACCAGTTGACATCCCTCCGGTAAGCCCAGCTGCGCACAGACCTCTGGAGGCAAGGACGCCAGCACTTTATCCGCCTCCACCGGTTCCGGCAATCGCTCCGCATCAAGCCCCAATAACCCCAGCGCGACCTCGTCCCACTGCAGGGTGTGCAGGTTCATCAACTGGGTTGCCGTGCCCAGGCTGGCTTCCGTTACCCACTGCCCGGTCAGGCGGTAAATCAGATAGTCTTTTGCCCCCACAAACCGCCGTGCGCCGGCAAAGAGGTCGGGGCGGGTTGTCTTCAACCAGAAGAGCTTGGAAAGCGGATAGTGAAACAGTGGTGGGCAGCCGGTACGCTCATAGAGCTGACGCGCGTCCATCCGGCTCGCCAGACGAGAGTAAGTCTGCTGTGGGCGCGTGTCCAGTAAGGTGATGATTCCGGTGAGCGGTTTGCCCTGTTCATCCACCGCCAGCAGGCTCAGCTGATAGGCAGAGAGCACCAGCGCACTTATTTGCTGGCTATAGTCTCCGGCAACCTGTTGCGCCACCGTACGAAATGTATCCCAGAGCAGATGTGGATCGTGCTCCGCCCTGCCGCTTTCGTCGCGCTCCAGGGGCAGCTCTTGCTGAACCATCTGCAACACCCGACCGTCGGCATCCACTACCCCCGCTTTGATGTTCGTCGTGCCGACATCCACAGAGAGTATCAAGGGTCTATTTTCCATCCCGTGTTTCCCGTTAGAGCGACCAGAATCCTGACGCCATTATACACGCTCTGCGTTTGGCAGGGCAAGTTACAGCAGAACCACCGTTCCTCTCCGTCAGTCGAAAGAGGTAAAATAGTAATGTAGATTAACGTATCCCCGAGCGCATCAAGATGAGTCTCTACGCCCAACAGCGCGTGCGAAAGGAACCCGGGGTTTGCGGAGGCGTACTCAGCATTCCCGAGGAGCGGATGCCCGTTTCGTTCATCCTGCGCTGCTTCGCGTCGGGTATGAGCCACCGAGAGATTCTGCGCGCCTATCCCCAGCTCAGCGAGGAGGACCTTCGGCTGGCACTGCTCGCCGCGGCGGAAAGATTGGAGAGCGACGATGAAGTTGCTGGTAGATAGCCAGATCAGCGCGCAGGTAGCAACGTGGCTGCGCAAGGCAGGGCACGATGTGCGCGAGGTGCGTGACGACCCCATCCTGCGCGGAGCGGATGACAGTACGCTGGTTCAAACCGCCTGGCGCGAGGGGCGGGTGCTGGTCAGCGCGTCACCGGCGTTCACCCGCTTGATTTCGCGCGAGGGAGGCTGGCGCCCGGGGGCGATTTTGCTGCTGGCAGGTGACCCCCGCCCGCGCGTGCAGATACAGACGCTTCAGGCACTTCTGGAGAAATTACCTGAGGCGAAACTGATGAGCAGCCTCGTTATTGTCGAAGGGCATCGGGCGCGCGTTTACCCGCTTGTTGTCCGCCCACCGGAAAAGATGACGCCGGAGCTGCAACCCCGTTTACAGGAGCCTCTGCCTTCTCCTGGGTCGGTACCTTCTGCCCATTCCTACCTCGCCTGTCCCGTCTGCGGATACACCATGAAGCCGCTGCACGGATGCAAGCAGGTCTGCCCCGCTTGCGGATACCTCAGCTCATGCAGTATGGATTAGGGGGTAATATCAACCTGCCTCAGGTACTCCGTCAAATCTGAAATTTTTGGAGGGTCACGCTCCGTCGCGACTAAAAACGAACGGCTCGGATGGATCCTTGCCCTCCAAGTGGCTAACAGGTGCTCTACCGCTTGCGGTCGAATATTGATAGACATCATCGAGACAGGAGGGAAGAGGAGAAATGCCGTATCTGACTCCCACTATCATCGGCGCGATTGCCGGTGACGTTATCGGTGCACCCTATGAGTGGCGTCGCATCAAGACCACCGAATTTCCGTTGCTCAGCTCCAGGCCGCACTTCACCGATGATACGGTGCTTACCGTTGCAGTGGCGGATAGCATTCTGACCGGCAAAGATTTCACAAGTGTGATGCGGGAGTATGGGCGCAAGTACCCTCATGCCGGATACGGTGGTTGGTTCCACCACTGGTTATACGTGCCGGACCCGAGTCCATACGGCAGCTACGGCAACGGCTCGGCGATGCGTGTCAGTCCGGTTGGCTTTGCGTATTCCACCCTGCAAGAGGTTCTCGAAATAGCGAAACGCTGCGCGGAGGTAACGCATAATCACCCGGAGGGTATCAAAGGGGCACAGGCGACCGCCGCCGCTTATTACAAGAGAATCCCGGAAGACATTGTGCAGAACGTTCTCAGTCTGCTTCCCGAAGAGTTTCGCGACATCATCCGCCGGTTTGACGAGAAGTTCGCTGAGAAGATAGGCAACGGTAAAGAGGAGGGTTCCGACAATGCCTGATCGCTTTCTCCAACTACCTCCGATGGGCAAGTACATCGGACACAAGCCGTCCACCATTCGCGCGCAGTCTACCTACCGCTCCGGACAGCCGATTGTGGGCACGTACTACTTTTACTGGTACGACGTGAACACGGGGGAACACTTCATTGACCCCGATGGCACCGACGCCCTCACCGACCATCCCGCCAACCCCAGGGGTTATAGCTACCGCTCGCCCGAATGGCATCGACGCGAGATGGAAGATATCCTGCGGGCGGGGATTGACTTTATCCTGCCCGTCTACTGGGGCAACCCCGCCGACCGCCAGCGAGGCAAAGGGCTGTACTGGAGCTTTGAAGGACTGGAGGCACTGGTCAAGGCGCAGGAGCAGATGCTCACTGCCAAACGCCGCCCTCCTAAAATCGGGATGTTCTACGACACCTCCACCCTGCAATGGAACGCCGACCACTACCATGCCGACCTCACCACGCGCGAGGGGCAGGAATGGTTTTACGTTTCCATCCGTGACTTCTTCTCGATGGTGCCCCCTAAACTCTGGGCGATGGTAGACTACCGCCCGCTCCTTTTCCTCTACGCCGCCGCCTTTGCGAAAGATTACAACCAGCAAGCCATCGACTTCGTTTACACGCAGTTCGAGAAAGACTTCGGCTGCCGCCCCTACATCGTGCGCGAGGCGTCGTGGAACAGGGTTCGCACCGACAGTGTGTATGCATGGGGAGGCGCGCTAAACCCCCAGATTCTGGAAGTGGCGGCTATCGGACCGGGATACGACCACTCCGCCGTGCCCGGCAGACAGCCTCTGGTGCGCGACCGCGAAGGGGGCAAGTTCTTTGAGCGCAGCTGGGAGCAGATTCTGCGCATGAATCCCAAACGCCGTCCCTTTATCGTGATGGTTGAAACGTGGAACGAGCTCCACGAAGGCACGGACATCTGCCCATCCCGCGAGTACGGTGACCAGTATGTGAGGCTCAACGCCCGTTATGCCGACATGTTCCGACGAGGGGTACAGCTGCGCCCGCAAGGAGCTTACGCCAATGTACAGGAGGTCTCTATCTTGCTGGAGCGACGCCCCGTAGAGCGTGGTATCCGTCTGCATAGTGACCCTAACGGCGACGGCTTGATGGAGCCTGCCGAAGCAGGGGGCGTCTCCGCGTGGAGAACCCTGCCCAATCGGCATGGAGTGATGCGCTACGCTTACTTCGATGTGGATGACAGTTTCGCCTTCGACGAAGGCACACCTCTGCAGATCGAGGTAGAGATATGGGACGGTGAGGGAACCTTTACTATTGAGTACGACTCCACCGACCCTGCCGGTAGCGTGCGCGAAGGCGCGTTTAAGCCTGCGCAGAGTTTTACCCTGAGCAACACCGGACGCTGGCGCACCTTCCGCGTCAGTCTGAATGATGCCCGCTTTGCGAATCGCACCAACGGCGCGGATTTCAGACTGGCTTCGGCGCAAGAGATGCTGATACGACGAGCCACAGTGCGCAAGGAGCGAAGGTGACAGAGGCAGCAAACGCCCCTGCAGGGATTCTGGCTTCCGCTGGCTAATGCACAGGTGGAGGTTGGAAAGATGGCAGAAGGTAACTTCATCGGTCTCATCGGTCTGGGCGTGATGGGACAGAACCTCGCGCTGAACATCGCGCGAAAGGGCTATTCGGTCAGCGTATACAACCGCACCGCCGCACGCACCGAAGCGTTCGTGAGAGAGCGACTGAAGCAGGAACCGATTACCCCCACTTACGACCTGCAAACCTTCGTGCAAAGCCTGGAGCGACCGCGCAAGATAATTCTGATGGTGCAGGCAGGCTCGGCAGTGGACAGCATGATAGAAACCCTCATCCCGTTGCTGGACAGCGGCGATTTGATTATCGACATGGGCAACTCGCACTACGCCGACACCGAGCGGCGCATGGAGACACTTGCCGCCAGAGGACTGCTGTTCTTAGGCACAGGCGTCAGCGGCGGCGAGCGGGGAGCTCTGGAGGGACCCTCTATCATGCCGGGCGGTACTCCCGAAGCGTACGCGCTGGTGGAAGAGGTTCTCACGCGCATTGCGGCGCAAACCGAAGATGGGGCGTGTTGCACCTATCTGGGACGCGGAGGTGCAGGACACTTCGTCAAGATGGTGCACAACGGCATCGAGTATGCCATCATGCAGGCGATTGCGGAGGCGTACGATGTGCTGCGCGCTGCCGCAAGGCTGTCCACATCTCAAATCGCCGACCTCTTCGAAGAGTGGAACCGGGGCGAGCTGAACTCGTTCCTCATGGAAATCTCTTACAAGGCACTGCGCAAAACCGATGAGGAAACGGGTAAGCCGCTGGTAGAGACGATACTGGACAAAGCGGAGCAAAAAGGCACAGGCAAGTGGACGGCGCAGGCAGCGTTAGACCTCGGCGTGCCGACCCCCTCTCTGGCGACGGCGGTGTTTGCCCGCACCCTGTCGCACTTCAAGCAGGACCGCATGAAGATTGCCGAAGCCATTTCCGACGCGCTGCGCCAGTCATGTCCTCTGGATACGAGCACCCTGATAGAGGCAGTAGAGCGTTCCCTGCGCCTGAGCATGTTTCTCGCCTTTTCGCAGGGGTTATGGCTTCTGTGGGAGGCGTCGCGTGCTTACGACTACGGTTTGAACCTGTCGGAGGTGCTGCGCATCTGGAAGGGCGGCTGTATCATCCGCGCTCGGATGCTGAACTTCCTGCGTGAAATCGTTCAGGAGGGCGGTGACAATCCGCATCTGCTTCTTAGCCCGAAAGCGCAGGCTTACGTGCTGGAAAACATGCCCTCCGCGCAAAAGGTGGTGAATGTGGCGCACACCTGCGGTATCCCCGTGCCGGTTCTGGACAGCGCGGTAGACTACTTGCTGAGCATGAGCCGCGCCAACCTGCCTGCGAACCTGATCCAGGCACAGCGCGACTTCTTCGGGGCACACACCTACGAGCGTGTGGACAAGCCGGGCACGTTCCATACCGAATGGGAGTGAACCTAACCCAGCTTGTCGAAATCTCCCTGTAGCAGGGCTTGTTTCATTTCCATGTAGTAGCAGAAGTTCTCCCACGGCACGTCCGGCGGCACAGTGTGGTCTACCGTTGGGATGAAGCCACCTTCTTCGATCAGGGGGATGAACTCGCGCAGATGCGCCCGGATGGCTTCGCGGGATTGTGTCAGTACCCGCTTGTCTACTCCGCCCCATAGCCTAAGCGTTTTGCCGAAACGACGGCGCCATTCTATGGGGGAAACGCCAGCTGCCCGCTCAATAGGCCAGAGCACATCTACCCCAGCATCCAGCAGTAGAGGGATAAGCGGCGTTGGGTCGCCGTCGGTATCCACCGCGAAGTAGCGAGTGCCATGTGCCTTGAAAAACTCCACCATCCGCTTGAGGTGCGGAAAAATGAACTTTCGGAATGTCTCCGGGCTAAGCAGGGGACCGTTCTTCATGCACATATCTTCGTTCAGGGTGAAGTAATCCACCCGAATCTTCTCCAGAACCGGACGGCTGGTCTCAATGATGAAGTCGCAGAAGAACTCCATCATCTCATGCATCAGGTCGGGGTAATCGTACCAGGCGTACGACAGTGCCTCTGTGCCCATAAACTCCCGCGCACGCCAGTAGAACCCGTTCGCGGCGCAGTTTTCACCCAGTATCAGCGGGCAGTTGCGCCTTTGCCACCGCTCGATGCGGGCGTCGAGGTCGGCGGGATAGCGCTCGGGGATGGCGGCAATGAGGCGTCTTTTGACCTCAGCGAAGTCCTCGGGCTTGCTTACAGGGAAGGCAAGATACTGGTCCATGCACATTCGTGCCCCGCCGATAGCACCCTCTTTCAGCGCCTTACGCACAATGCCCAGCGAGTCGCGATAGATTTCGTACTTATCCGTCTCCTCAATCAGCTGAGGCTCGAAGGGAGGGATAAAGCCGAAGTTCACAGGGATATATTCGCGACGGTCCAGCCCAAGTGCGTCTTCTCCATGAAACCAGTTCCAGGTGAAATCCTTCACCGCCTCCGGGGCTTCCTGTTGCCAGCGCAGAGCGGTCTGCGTCCACACACCCAGCTCGTGGTTCGGGCGGCGGTCCGCAGGCTCGTACTCCATACAGGCGATGAAACGCTGAAGGTCGTTCACCGTTAGAAGCTCACCGCGAGAGAGGCGCCGTAGTAGGTCTCACCGTCAATGCTATAGAGGCGCAGTCTCAACAAGGGCACGGGTTCCCACGATACGGCGGCGTTCCATGCGCGGCTATCGTACTCCGCGCTGAGCAGGATACGATAAGGTGTCCGTATCTCCGTCCCCACGAACGGTCCCCTGATACCTCCCGCTCCGATACCGCCGAACAGGTACATCTCGTCGATAAAGGGGTTTGGGGGCATATAGGGCAGTCGATAACCGACCGCTAAGTAGAAGGCAATGCCGTCTTCTGTTCTGTTAGCAACATCGCGCACGCCCACTGATACCGCTGGCGTAAAGCCGATGTCGGGCAGGATGTTGTATTGCAAACCGAGGCTGTCCACATGTCGTGTGCGCGTTTCCAGACGCAGAGCCTCCACCTCTATTCCGCCAATCAGTCCGAGGTTTGCCCAGTAATGGGTTAATCCCCCCTTGCTTTCGCGCCGGGCGATTTCCAGCTTCGCACTGCCGGGCGGCAGGTTATACGCGGAGGGGGTGAGTATTACTCTGTCGGCGTGTGCTCCTGTTGCCAGTACTACCAGTGCCCAGAGTATCATCGCCCCCCTTCGTAAGTTGCCGAACATATCTGCCTCCTGACCGTTACTTTCTGCGTTTATTGACGAACCGCTCGATACGGTGCAGAGCCTCCTCTATCTTCGGCAGCGAGGTAGCGTAAGACAACCGCACATGCCCTTCGCCACTGTTTCCGAAGACGTTACCGGGGACCACCGCCACCCGTTCCTCCCACAGCAGTTGCTCGGTGAACTCTTCCGAGCGCAAGCCGGTGCAACGAATGGACGGAAACACATAGAACGCCCCCTGCGGTGGCACGCATTCCAGACCGATTTCGTTCAGCCGCTCCACAATCAGCCGGCGACGGCGGTCGTACTCACGGCGCATCCGCTCCACCTCCGGCTCGCCGCGTTCCAGAGCCTCTTCCGCCGCCTTCTGGGCGGCAATCGGCGCGCACAGCATGGTATACTGATGCACCTTCATCATCATCTCGATAATCTGCGCGGGGGCGCAAGCATAGCCGATACGCCAGCCGGTCATCGCGTAGGACTTGGAGAAGCCACCCAGCAGTATGGTGCGCTCTGCCGCACCGGGTAGTGAGGCGACGCAGGTATGCTGGGTGTCATACACCAGCCGGTCATAGATTTCGTCGGTGATAAGATACAGGTCGTGTTCTACAGCTATCCGCACCACCTCTTCCAGCGCAGCGCGAGAAGCCACCGCGCCCGTTGGGTTGTTGGGGTAGCAGAGCAAAACCGCCTTCGTACGCGGGGTTATCGCCTCACGCAGGCGGTGCACGTCGGGCTGGAAGCCCTGCCGGTAGTCGGTGGGTACCGGTACCGGTTTACCGCCCGCAAACAGCACGCAGGGCGCGTAGGAGACATAGCTCGGTTCAAAGAAAATCACCTCGTCGCCCGGGTTCAGCAGGGCGCGCATGGCGATGTCCAGCCCCTCGCTCACCCCGACGGTCACTATGATCTCGCTTTCGGGAGAGTAGTCTACCCCGTAGCGCGCCTTGAGGTGCGAGGCGATGCGCTGGCGCAGGGTAAACAGTCCATAGTTTGAGGTGTAGGTGGTGAAGCCTTTTTCAATCGCCCAGATAGCCGCCTCGCGGATATGCCATGGCGTGACGAAATCGGGCTCACCGACGCCCAGCGAGATACAATCCTCCAGCTGCGCCGCCACATCGAAGAAACGACGGATGCCCGACGGTGGAACGGAAGCCACCGCTTGCGAGAGAGGTTTCATGGTGCCATCACCAGCCTGCGGTCGGTTTCGGTTTCGGCGTACACCTCGCCATCCTCTTTGTATCGCTTCAGCACAAACTGCGTGTAGGTCGCCTGCACTCTGTCCAGTGGCGCGAGACGCTCTGCCACAAACGCCGCTACCTCCTTCATCGTGCGCCCGCTCACAATGACGCGCAAATCGTGGTCGCCCGACACCAGATACACTGCATGCACCTGCGGGAATCGGTAGATGCGCTCCGCCACATCATCGAAGCCTACCTCCCGCGCAGGGCTGACCTTCACATCGATGAAAGCAAACACCCGCTCCTCACCGAAGCGGTCCCAGTCAATCACCGTCTTGTAGCGGCGGATGACGCCGGACGATTCCATCTGCTGGATGGCTTGCTTCACCTGCTCCGCGTCTACGCCCAGCATGGCAGCAATCTGCTCTGGCGTGGTGCGGGCATCCTGCTCGAGGATTTCCAGTATCGCCTTCTGTTTCTCGCTATCCATCTCTTCCCTCGTCGTGCTTGTTCACCACGCTTTAATATAGCCGGTTTGAGGTGCGAAGTCAATTGCCCGGTTGACGCTTGCCATCGATGAAGGTCTTTTCGTTCAGAACCTCCGTCATCTTGACTTTCCACCCTTGAGGCGTTTTCACCCATGTATCGCGGGTGGTGGCTACACTGCGCACCTTGTGCCGACGCCCTTGCACATCCACTAAGGTAAAGACCACTTCTTCCGCTGTAGTCACCTGCGCCGTGTTCCCCTTGATTTCCATCTTCTTGATGGTGGTGGTGCGCTTGTCCACCGACTTGACATGGGCGTACTGTTCTCGCATCGCCATTTCCACCATCTGCCTGTTGAGCACTTGCCCGCTTTTCGTTTTGTAAAGAAAATCGGGCGCCATCTGGCGGATTAGACCATCCACGTTCTTCTGTTTGGAGTACCGGGTGGTTTTGTTGTATTCTGCGCGGATTTGCTGCTCGGCGCGTTTGTCGGCAGAGACTGTGCCCGCTACCAGCAGCAGAGCCAGACATATCGCTATCCATTGTGTGGTGTGTCTCATCTGGCAAACCTCCCTTCCTCATTCTCTTTGCACAAGCAGGCAAGAAGTTCCTGCCAGCAACACCTTGACACTGGAAGTACGTCCTCTGTATACTATTCAGGGTGAATCTCGGGAATTGTGTCTATCCTACCTTTGATATTCAGGAGGGACTCCTTACTTGGAACGCATTACTATCACCGGGGGCGTACCTTTACAGGGCGAAGTCTGCGTGAGCGGAAGCAAGAACGCCGCGCTTGCCATCATGGCAGGGGCGGTTTTGGCGTCCGAGCCGGTTATTTTACATAACCTTCCCCGTATTACCGACATCTACACCATGATGGCGATGCTGCGCCGACTGGGAACCGTTGTGGAGTTTATCCATCCCCGCTCGCTGCTTATCGATGCCAGCCGTATTAGCCACCTCGAAGCCCCCCATGACCTGGTGACCCGTATGAGAGCTTCTTTCAGCGTTACCGGACCGCTGGTAGCGCGTTTCGGCTTCGCAAAGGTGCCTCTGCCCGGCGGCTGCGACATCGGCGCACGACCGGTGGACTTCCACATCAAAGGACTGCGCCTGCTGGGGGCGCGGGTGGAGATGGACGGCGATTTCGTGACCGCCGAAGCGGGGCGACTGAAAGGCAACACTATCTATCTGGACTATCCCAGCGCGGGTGCCACCCAGCATCTGATGACCGCTGCGGTGCTGGCAGAGGGCACAACGGTGATAGAGAACGCCGCTGAAGAGCCCGAGGTAGTGGACCTGGCGAACTTCCTCATCGCGTTGGGCGCGCACATCGACGGACACGGTACACGGCGTATCACCATCGAGGGCGTATCCCGCCTGCGCGGCGGCGAATACACCATTATCCCTGACCGGCTGGAAGCGGGAACCTACGCCATCGCCGCTGCGATGACGCGCGGCAGGGTACGTATCGTCAATGCTAACCCTGACCACATGACACCCGTGCTGCTGAAACTACAGGAAGCGGGCGTGCAGATAGAAACCGACGAAGCGGGTGTGCACGTGCAGTTGCAAGGGCGACCGAGAGCGGTTAACATCAAGACCATGCCCCACCCCGGCTTCCCCACCGATATGCAGCAACCGATGACCGCTCTGCTGTGCGTGGCGGAGGGTGTGTCTATTGTCACGGAGACGGTGTACGAGCGTCGCTTCCGGTATGTGCAGGAGCTGCGCAAGATGGGTGCGGATATCGAGCAGGAGAACCGCACGGCGGTGGTGCGTGGTGTGGAGAAACTGTACGGCGCCACTGTAGAAGCGACCGACCTGCGAGCAGGAGCCGCGCTGGTAATAGCCGGTCTCGGCGCGGAAGGCGAGACGACCGTTGAGGAGATACACCATATCGACCGCGGTTATGAGGAACTGGTGGCGAAGCTACAATCGCTGGGAGCGCAAATCCTGCGGCTGAGTGAAGAACCCGTTGCGGTTGCTGTGGAAGAGGTGCCGGTGTGTTCCGCCTGACTCCTGAGCTGGGCATTGACCTGGGAACGGCGAATATTGTGGTTTATCTGCGGGGTAAGGGCATCGTTTTGCGCGAGCCATCGGTTGTTGCCATTTCCACAAAGAACAAGAGGGTATTAGCCATCGGCGAGGAGGCTCGTCTGATGCTGGGGCGCACACCCGGGCATATTGTGGCGATTCGCCCCATGTCGGACGGCGTGATCGCCGACTATACCACCACCCTGAAGATGCTGGAGTACCTTATCGCGAAGGTATGCGGGCGGCGACGCTTCTTCAAGCCGCGCGTGCTGGTGTGTGTGCCCTCCGGTGTGACCAGCGTAGAACGCAGGGCGGTGATTCAGGCGGCGCGCGAGGCGGGCGCAGGCGAAGCATACACGATTGAGGAGCCGATGGCAGCAGCTATCGGTGCGGGATTGCCTATCAGTATGCCGGGCGGTAACATGGTGGTGGACATCGGTGGGGGCACTACCGATGTGGCGGTCATCTCGCTGGAAGGCATCGTGATTAGCCGTTCGGTACGGGTTGGCGGAAATAAGATGGACGAAGTTATCACACGCTATATCCGCAGTCAATATAACCTGATGATTGGCGAGCGAACTGCCGAAGAAATAAAGATAAAAGTTGGCTCTGCTTACCCGTTGGAGAAGGAACTGGAGATGGAGGTGCGCGGACGCGACCTTATCGCCGGGTTGCCCAAGACGATTACGGTAACCTCGGAGGAGATTCGCGACGCGCTACAGGAGCCGATTAACGCCATCGTGGAGCGCGTGCGCTCGGTGCTGGAAGAGACTCCGCCCGAACTGGCGGCGGACATCATCGAGCGCGGCATCACCCTCACGGGCGGCGGTGCGCTGTTGCGCGGTATAGACCGACTTCTGGAGTCGGTAACCAATATCCGCACTCAGGTGGCGGAAGACCCGCTGTCGTGTGTGGCTATCGGCACGGGACGCGCTCTGGAAGAGTTCGCCGCCATCCGCGAAAGCAACGTGGTTTCGGCAGAGTTCTAAACAGGAGGAGGTATTCTCAATGTTCCGCACGGCTCGTTACACTGGCGCGATAGCTCTGATAGCTATAGCCATCGTTGTGCTTCCTGCACCCGCACAAACCACCGAATTCAAAGACGTGCCCCCCGACCACTGGGCGGCGGACGCGGTGAAGGAAGTGGTAGCGAAGGGTATCATGAAGGGGTTTCCCGACGGCACGTTTCGCGGCGACCAACCGGTGACCCGCTATGAACTGGCGGTGACTCTGGCGCGGTTCATGCGTCAGGTGGAGGAAAGCCTGAAAGACCTCAAAGCACGTACGCCCAAAGTCTCCATCGCCGTACCGGTGAAGCCCCAGCACTGGGCGTTCAAGGACCTGCAGTTCCTCATCAGTCACGGATACATCTCCGAAGAGTCGCCTCTGCTGCGCGACCTCTCCAAGCCCGCCGACACCGATACGGTGAGCGCAGTACTGGCGCAGGCGATCATCGGACTGGTGGAGCGGTACACCATCTCCCCCGAGGAGATGGAGATACCGGAACCCGGTCCACCCTATCGGGTGGATTAGGCAGTTTCCCCCTTATCCCCGTCTCATAAGAGAGGGGACGAGGGAGAGGTTTGCTCAACCTAACCCCCTGACCCCCTTCCCTTGCAGGGAAGGGGGCACTTGCTGTACGGCTCCCCTGTGTTCCGCTGCCGTCATGGTGCTCCCGCCACGAAAGCGATAGATACATCATGTGGTTGCTCCAAACGCTGGACAGATTGGAGGGATTTGTTAGACTGGAGGGGTTAAAGGGGTTTGTTCAAACCCCAGTTGTAAAGCGATGCTTAACGAATGAACGGTGAGCGGACGCCGGTGGGCGGCGTCCGCCTTAATAACTCGCCGTTTATGCAGCAGTCCTCTCCATCGCCGGGTTAGACAGCGTTATGCCTTTGGCGACAGGATCATGCCCAACTGCATCATCAGTCCGAGTGCGTCCATGATGATACGCGTGTCCTTGATTTTTCCGCCTTCGAAGCGGTCGATCACCATGCCCCAAACCACCACAGGTCGATGCGTGGCAGGCACGCCGAGAAACGTTCCACGATGCGTGCCTGTCCACTCGAAGCGTGACAGCACCTTTTCGCCCTCGGTAATCTGCTCATGGATCGTCCAATGCATGTCGGGAAACGCCGCCCTCAGCCCCCGCAGCACGTCCTTCAACCCCTCAAGGCCCGGCCCCTGGCCCGGAAGAGGAACTTGCTCCACCATGTCCTCCCAAAAGAACTGCCCGGCAGCATCAACGTTTCCCTGGTTCAGAACTTCTTCTACGAATCGGCGGACAACATCGCTGTTACTTTGCATCTCCTTTGCCTCCTGTTGGATCGTTCAACGATGCATTTAGCCGTCTAATGCTTACTTCGATTCAGCAGCGATGCAGTGGACCGCCCGCCGGAACCGGTAGTTAGCTGGCGTTATGCACTATTCACGAGCACTGATTTGCAGTCTACAGGGACTTCGCGTAGTCAACCATCCCCTGGAAGTCCACGATGACCACAGGTTCATCGCCGACGACCCAAGCATCGTGACCCGAGGGAAGAAGCGACACATCTCCTGGGCGGCACTCAAGCTCGGTACCGTCATCCATGCGGACCATCAGCACTCCTGAAACGTGATACTGAAAGTGCGGAGCCTCACAGCTTTTGGTCTTTGCGAGCGGTTGGACCGAGGTTGCCCACCTCCATCCCGGCTCGAGGACGGCACGGCCGACCGTCGTCCCGCCAATCTTGATGAGTTCCAGTCGCCCCCTGGGAAACTCCCGAACCTCATCTGGTTTTCCGAAGCTCTTCAATTCTGCCCTTTCCATTTTACACCTCCTGTTGGTGTGTTCGAACAACCCCTTGCGTGGCAGCCAGCAGTCAAATTTAGCTGCACGCCGCGTGAAGCGGAGCCCGTCGGCTGCGCCCCGTCGTTAGCCCGCCGTAAAGGCGAGAGTCCTACGAGGGCACTACGCCAAGCTGGCGCATCATGCCCAGTTGATCAAAGATGGCGCGAAGGTGGGTCACCTGGTCGTTCACGACCGTTAGCAGGACGATGGCCGATACGGTAATGACGCGGTTGGTGGCCGGGATGCCCATGAAAGGCGCCTTGTGCGTGCCCCGCAGAGTGAAGCGCACCACAATCCCGTCGTCGGTGGATAAGGCTTCGTCAATCGTATGGTAGATGTCCGGGAATGCGGCGTAGAAGGCGCGGCCAAACTCGCCATGTCCGGCCGCATCCATCGGTGGGAAACCCACAATCTCCGCCACATAGGTAGGCGCGCATAGCTCTGGCTTGAGCAACCCCTTCAGTTCATCCTGGCCCTTAAAGAAACGGGTCGCGAAGTCCATTGGGTTCAGAGTCATAGCTACACGTCAAATCTCCTTTGAATGAGTGTGTGTAGCTCGTGGGTGTGGCGCTTTGGCTTAATATCAGAGGGCAGGTTGGGGCGAACATGCTTCGCGAACCACTCTGCTGCGTCTTTGGATGATTCCCACACTTCTACGACACGCCACCCGCCTTCAATCGGATGGCCGAAGTGCATGATGAAGCCGGGAGCCTCCTTGAGAGCATCCCCGAGAAGCCGAATTGTCTGCTCGTATCCTTCCTCCGTTTGTCCCGGCACATCCGCGATGATTGCTATAGCCACACTTGAATCTCCTTTTTCTTAGTACTACTAATTTTACCAGATCATTACCAAAATTGTCAAATATTTTTACTAATCAAGCGACCAGAATCCTATCCACCGCACCATCTTCTGTAAATGGGATGCCGGCACCAGCAGAAGGGCTACACCCAAAAGGCGTTTCTACATAACGCTTCCCTTCCTTTCCGATTGCCTGTTGTGTGCATTCAATCGCAATATACCATGCCCCAAGAGTCAGGGGTTATGACCTGCACGCTTATACATGGTGCCCAACGAGAGGGTGTTTTTTTACCGGTGTCATTACATGCACGCATTCAGGTATAATACGCCTGCAATGCTTTTTTAACGACGAGCGTATGAGCGACAACCGTTTCGATGTCATCGTGATCGGTGCAGGACACGCGGGGTGCGAGGCGTCGCTGGCGGCAGCCCGGATGGGCTGTCACACCGCCGTCATCACGCTGGACCCCACCCGCGTGGCACACATGCCCTGCAACTGCTCCATCGGAGGTCCTGCCAAAGGACACCTGGTGCGCGAGGTCGACGCGCTTGGCGGGCAGATGGGCATCGCTACCGACCTCAACCTGACGCATATTCGCTTCGTCGGCACGGGCAAAGGTCCAGCCATCCAGACCCTGCGTGCACATGCCGATAAGCAGCTCTATCCCCGCTACATGCGCGCTGTGCTGGAGTCACAGCCCAATCTGGAACTGATACAGGGCGAGGCGATGGAGGTGGTAGCACACCGCGGCGTCGTGCAAGGAGTCCGGCTCAAAGACGGACGCGAACTGCGGGCGAAGGCGGTCATCATCACTTCGGGCACGTTCCTGAACGGGCTCATCCACATCGGCGAAAAGCAGATACGCGCTGGGCGCGCCGGCGAACCGCCTGCGGTGGGCTTGTCCGAGTCTCTGCGCCGATTGGGCTTCCGGTTGGGGCGGTTCAAGACGGGCACGACCGCTCGCATCGCCAAGGAGAGCGTGGACTTCTCGCGTACGCAGGTCGTGCCATCCGATGCCGACGCACCTCCCTTCTCGTTCGTGCACGATCGGTTGAACCCGCCGCGCGAGCTGCTACCGTGCTGGCAAACGCGCACCACCGAGCAGACGCATCGCATCATCCGCGAGAACCTGCACCGTTCTGCGCTGTACGGCGGCAGGATTACAGGCATCGGTCCGCGCTACTGCCCGTCCATCGAGGATAAAATCGTGCGCTTCCCCGACAAGGAGTCGCACCCCGTCTTCCTCGAGCAGGAGGGCTGGGATACCAACGAGCTCTACGTGCAGGGCATGAGCACCAGCCTGCCCGAAGAGGTGCAGCTGGCATTCCTGCGCACGCTGCCCGGACTGGAAGAGGTGGTGATGATTCGCCCCGGCTACGCGGTGGAGTACGATATGGTGTACCCCGACCAGCTGAAACCCACCCTGATGACACATGCCATCGCCGGGTTGTTCCTGGCGGGGCAAATCAACGGCACGTCGGGCTACGAGGAGGCAGCGGCGCAGGGGCTGGTAGCGGGCATCAACGCCGCCCTGTACGTGCAGGGACGCGAGCCGATGGTGCTGGAGCGACACACCGGCTATATCGGCGTGCTGATTGACGACCTCATCACCAAAGGGGTGCAGGACCCCTACCGGATGCTCACCGCGCGGGCGGAGTTTCGCCTCGCCCTGCGCCACGACAACGCCGACCTGCGCCTGACGCCCATTGGCAGGCGGGTGGGACTGGTGGATGACCATCGTTGGGCGCGTTTCGTCGCCAAACGTGAGGCGATAGAGCGCGAAACGCAACGGTTGCAGCAGACGGTGCTTACCGGCAAGCAGAACCCCCTGCTGCAAAAGCACGGTCTGGCTCCGGTAGACGGCCCCACGAGCCTGTACGAGCTGCTGCGTCGCCCGGAGGTGACGTACGAAACCCTGCTACAGCTGGTTCCTGTGGACAAGCCTGTTGCGCGGGAGGTCGCGGAGCAGATAGAGCTTGCGGCGAAGTATGAGGGGTTCCTGCGTCGCCAGCAACAACAGGTGGCGGAACATCAGCGACTGGAAGGCTTGTTGATTCCGGAGGACACGGACTACGGCACGATACGCGGTCTCTCGCACGAGGGGCGGGAGAAGCTTTCGCGGGTGCGCCCGCGCAGTATTGGACAGGCGTCGCGCATCCCCGGCGTGCGCCCATCCGACATCGCCGCACTGTTAATCTACCTGAAGGGAAAGCGGCAGCCTTCGCTGACCATGAACCCTGCGCAGGCAGAGGGTTCGGCTTGTGAGGAGGAGGCTTTAGCGGCGCCGTAAAAAGGCACACCGCCCCGCTACCTGCGGGGCGGTGTGTTTGGGTAGGGCGGACGGGATGGGGTTACCGGGCAGTTAAGACGGTGGTGCCGTCTTCGGCACGCGAAATCTGCAAATCCAGCTTCTCTGCCAGTCTGGTTAACATCTCATCCAGCGCAACGCCGGTGGATTCCAGGTTCACACGTGTGAGCGGGTCGGTTTCACCCACCAGCACCAGAGGCACACCGTAAGCCCGCGCGATATGCGCCAGCGTCTCCTCGATGCTTCTCTGCTTCAGCACCAGCACCGGCTTGCGCTGTTCCTGTGAAATCTCCGCAGGTAGCCATGCGCGCAACACGTTGCTACCATCCCACACCACACGCACATCCAGCACCGCACCCTGGGGCACGGCGGGGAGCACCGCAGTGGTCTCCTGCGCTACGCTACCGCTCCAGACGGCTTGCGCACCCGCAACGACCTCCACACTGGTCGGATGAGATGCGTTCATCTTCAGCATCCAGCGCAGGTCGCCGTCATCGGTGAGGAACGGTTCGAAGCGCGTGGGTAAGGTGCTCACTGCCACAGGACTAACCGGGCTGCCACCACCGGATACCACACTCAGCGCAATAGCGTTGCTCTGCGTATTGTATGACCATATCACCAGCGCCAGCACCGCCAGCACCGCCGCAACCGCAAAGGCAAAGCGTGGACGCCACGCCAGCTCCCACCAGCGCGGGGCAGGCGCAGCGGGCACGCTGGCGTATACCTCCTGCATGACGCGGGAGTGCAAGGAGACGGGCGGTTCCACACGCTTCGCCTCAGCCATCATCTGCCACAGCTCCCGCACCCCTTCCAGCTCGGCGCGACAGGAGGCGCATTCCGCAGCGTGCTCGTCCATCTTCGCTGCCAGCGGAGGCGCGATGCTTCGCTCAATATATGCCGATATCAGTTCTCGAAAGTGTTCACAGCGCATGGTTTTTACACCACTCTCTCGCCCGAAGGCTCTTCGTTGGGTTTGACGCCATTATCTTCCAAAAAGTTCCCGCGAGGGTTCCAGAATCTCGCGCAGTGCCAGTCGGGCGCGGTTCAGCCGGCTCTTCACCGTGCCCACCGGTAGTTTCAGCATCTGGGCGATCTCTTCATAAGAGAGGTTTTCGAAGTGGTACAGCACGATGAGGATGCGGCGGTCGGGCGAAAGCTGCGCGATGGCGCGTTGTAATACCTCCTCGCGCTCCTCCTGCTCCACCAGCTCCTGGGGTCCAGGGCTGGTATCCTCTATCTGGCGCGTCAGCGTATCACCGTCCAGCTCGAGCTGCTCTTCCAGGGAGACGTGCTGTCGCCCCTTCGACCGCTTGCGCATGTCCAGAAAGGTATTCACCACCACACGATGCAGCCATGTGCCGAAGTTGGCGTCGCCGCGGAAGGTATGTAAGCCCTGAAAAGCGCGCACAAAGGCTTCCACCACCACGTCGCTGGCGTCGTCGTAGTTACCGGCGAGGCGGTAAGCCAGATTATACGCCTGCCTCTCGTAGCGACGCACGAGCTCGTCAAAGGCTTCGCGGTCGCCGTTGCGACATCGTTCGATCAGCTGGCTGTCATCGGAAGGTGTCATGGCGCACCTCTTGTTATGCAGAGGAGAGCGCGTTTCGCAGTGCCTGCAGCTCCTCTTCGCTGAGCGGATGGGAGGGTTGCCCCTGTCGAATCGCTTTCGCGTACACGCGCACGTCCGAGCGACTGTAGACGCTGGTCAATATCATACCATTCTGCTGGGCGTCCAGCATCGCCAGCGAGAAGCTCTGCTGTCCCCCAACGTCTTCAAATGCATCGTAGCGCACCAGTCCTACGTGCTGTATACACAGAGGTATCTGCGCCTCCAGCGCGGAAACTCGCCGGTCTATTTGCCTCTGACGGGTATCCACCTCCTCCACGCGGGCAAGATGGTCCATCAACACTCTCTCCAGGCTCGCGCCTGTTGTGCCCGCGGTAAGCCTCTGCAGGCGCCTGCTTAAGGAGCGTGTCTTCACCAGCAACAGCATCAGCACCAGCACCCACAACAGGTGCAAAGCCAAACACACCCCAAGCCAAATCTCCACGTTCTGCGCTATACTGTCCAGCACGCCTTGCCACAGGGACATGCGACCCGACCTCCTCTTGAATGCGCTGTCCTCAAAGAGTATACTCAAGACGGAACCATTATCACAAAGGGGGCTCCGCGATGCAGCCTGCTCCAACCGAACGACCCGAACAGACAGCGAAACAACGACGCTGGTTGAGACAAGCCGTAGCTTTATTTGTCTTTTTGATTATCGCCTTCCTCTATCACAGCTTCTTCACCCTTTCGGTGGTGAAAGGCAAATCGATGGAGCCTACCTTCCACGATGGGCAGGTGGTTCTGGTAGGCAAGGGAGGGCTGTTGTTCGGTCCGCTGAAACATGGCGACGTGGTGGTATTTACACGCGATGGGCAACTGCTGGTGAAGCGCGTAGTGGCTTTGCCCTACGAAACCGCACCCGATGGCACGCGTGTGCCCGCCAATCATATCTACGTGGTCGGTGATAACCTGGAGGTATCCGAGGACAGTCGTACATTCGGTCCCATTCCGTTGAGCAGTGTCATCGGGAAGGTATTGTACTGAGCAAAGGAGGTTATCCTGAATGCTTCGAGGCTTACTGGCTTTCATCGGTATCTTCGTTCTCACCGCCGTTGTAGCGGCTCAGCCGCAAACGGTAAGCGCGGTTCGTTTTCACGGCTCTCAGGCTGACGGCTCCACGATACTGTCGACAGAGGAACTGTTGTCGGTGATGCAGACGCAGGTAGGCAGCGCCTTCGACGAGGAGCGGTTGCGTCAGGATGCCGAAGCCATTCAACATCTGTACGAGCAGAAGGGCTACCCGCTGGCACGAGTGGTCGGCTTTGACCGGCAGCCGGACGGCACGCTCGTTGTGCGTATCGCAGAAGGACGCATCAGTGGCGTGCGCGTGACGGGCAACCGACGTGTTCGAAGCGGTGCGATATTGCGTAACCTGCAACTGCGTCCGGGCGAGATATACTCCTTGCCCAAACTGCAGCGCGAACGTGACCGGCTGGGCAGGTTGCCTTACCTGAAAGACGTGCAGATTGCGCCCGAACCCGCCGACGAGCTGGGACAGGTGCTGGTGAACATTATCGTGGATGAGATGAACACCACGCAGTTTGCCGCGGCGGTAGGTTACACCTCGCGACGAGGATTGCTGGGTTACCTCGAGTTTTCCGATAGCAACCTGTTCGGAGGAGGGCAAAGCCTGCAACTGCAATGGCAACGTGGCACTTTCTTCTACGACGGCGGTCCCGATGAGGGCGAACAGCGACAGGCTTACCTGCTCCGCTATACCGAACCCGGTTTAACCGACTGGGGCTTGATGGTGGGCATCACTGCGTACAACCTGCAATCGGTGTTCCGCCCGAGTTTCTCGCAGACCGACATCACCCTGCGCACCTTCGAAAAAAGGCGTGGCTATACCCTGCTTCTGGGCAAGGAATGGAGCGACCGCCTGCAGGTGCTTGTCACCTTCCGCAACGATGAAGTAGACTACGATGACGCCCCTTCCTATCTGCTCTCTTTCGGGCAGAAGGTGCTCAACCGCGGGCGTGTGGTCGCACCCGGCATCCGGATTCAGTACGATTCACGCGATAACCGGACGAATCCGCGAAAGGGCGTTCTGCTCCTCGGCGGCTGGGAAACCGCACAGCGTTCGTGGGGTGGTGACTTTGCCTTCGACCGGGCGACACTGGATGCACGCGGCTACTGGCGCGCCCCCAGAGAAGGTACCCTCGCCCTGCGGGCGGTAACCGGCTTCGCCACGAAAGATTTGCCCCTGTCCGAGAGCTTCTGGCTGGGCGGCTTTGACCTGCGTGGGTATGAGTTCGACGAGTTTCGCGGCGACCGCATGGTGCTGTTCAGCGGAGAGCTGCGCATTCCCGTGCTGGAAGGCATTCAGGGAGTGGTTTTCGTCGACGCAGGAGACGCATGGAGAAAAGGGGATAGCATACGGCTGAACGCGGGCGCTGGCATAGGGGTGCGATTCCTCAGCCCCTTCGGCGCGATTCGGCTGGACGTAGCGGCGGGCAGGCGGAAAGTGTTTACCTATGTGACGCTGGGACAGAGTTTCTGAGAATATCGCCCGCTTCCCCTTGACAAACTGTAGAGGCATGATGTATATTACATGATGCAAACTCCGCCTGCTATGTGCGTGGGGGGATGCCCGAGCGGCCAAAGGGAGCAGACTGTAAATCTGCCGGCGGAATGCCTTCGGGGGTTCGAATCCTCCTCCCCCCAC
>Ga0101941_1000264_pt1 | contig 112276 bp, 95 predicted proteins | sample DewCreD2012metaG_3_FD_75242 | JGI IMG/M metagenome (GOLD analysis project Ga0101941, IMG submission 75242) | Hot spring sediment bacterial and archeal communities from British Columbia, Canada, to study Microbial Dark Matter (Phase II) - Dewar... ... | reverse complement strand
TAAAAGAAGTAATGCCCTATGAAAATGGCATATTGAATGGACAGTATTTTATGTTTCTGGAAAGTGGTCAGTTATTTATACGAGGACAGTATGAAAACGGCAAAAAGATAGGTCTTTGGATAGAAAACTACAAAGACCGCGAGAAGAGACGCGTAGAAACTCAATACCCAAAAAACGCATCAGAGGCAGGCGAACCCTTTGTTCTTAATGAATGGGATGAGAAAAACAACCCATTAATTATTAACGGACAAAAAATTGTGCCGGGACAAAAAGTAGAAACTGATCCGGTTAAGAAATACTTTAAGAAGAAGGGAAAGAAATAGGTATTACGTAAAACGTTTTACGTAATACGTAATACTTTGCCTCTTTCTCCCAAAACCTGACATTTTTACGTTTAACGGGCAAACTACAAAGTCAATTTTTACCTATATTTGATCTTTAAACTAAACTGCCATTATTGATCCCAATGACTAATCTGACTGAACTTACTAGCTGGAAAAAGTTAACCGAGCATTTTAATACTGCATCTGGATTTCAATTGAGAGACCTTTTCAAAAATGATTCAGATCGTTTTAATAAATTTTCGTTACAGGCAGAAGGTCTTCTGCTAGATTATTCCAAGAATAGAATAACCGAGGAAACTCTTACACTTTTACTTCAACTAGCTGAGCAATGCAAGGTGAAAGAAGGTATAGAGGATATGTTTTCCGGCAAAAAAATAAATATTACCGAAAAGCGTGCTGTATTGCATACTGCACTCAGAAACCGTTCTAACAAACCTGTAATGGTTGACGGTGTAAACGTAATGGACGATATAAACCGTGTACTTGGCCAGATGAAAACGTTCTCTGACAAAGTAAGAAACGGCAGCTGGAAAGGCTATACAGGCAAAGCCATCACCGATGTGGTAAATATTGGAATTGGTGGTTCTGACCTTGGTCCGGTTATGGTATGCGAAGCTTTGAAACCTTATGCACAGGATGGACTGAATGTACATTTCGTTTCCAATGTCGACGGTACGCATATAGCCGAAACACTTAAGAAAGTAAATGTGGAAACTACACTTTTCATCATTGCTTCCAAAACCTTTACTACTCAGGAAACTATAGCCAATGCAGAATCTGCCAAAAACTGGTTTATGCAAAAGGCAAAAGACGAAAAAGCAGTAGCGCTACATTTCGTTGCACTTTCTACCAATGCCGATGCGGTAACCAAATTTGGAATTGATACAGCCAATATGTTTGAGTTCTGGGACTGGGTTGGTGGCCGTTATTCGCTAACTTCGGCTATTGGTCTTTCTATTGCTCTTTATATTGGATTTGATAAGTTCGAAGAATTGCTTGAAGGTTTCCATGCTATGGACGAGCATTTCAGAACAGCTCCTTTCAACAAAAATATGCCGGTTATAATGGCTGTGCTTGGCGTTTGGTACAACAACTTTTTTGGTGCCGAAAGCCAGGCTATACTTCCATACGACCAGTACATGCACCGTTTTGCTGCTTACTTCCAGCAGGCAGATATGGAAAGCAACGGCAAGCGTGTAACTAAAGATGGTAAAGTAGTTACCTACCAAACCGGACCAATAATCTGGGGAGAACCGGGTACAAACGGTCAGCACGCATTTTATCAGCTAATTCACCAGGGTACAAAACTTATCCCTTGCGACTTCCTGGCACCTGTTAATTCTCAAAATCCAATTGGCGAACACCACAAAATGTTGTTGGCAAACTATTTTGCTCAAACCGAAGCTTTGATGAAGGGTAAAACCGAAGCCGAGGCCAAAGCCGAGTTAGAAAAAGAAGGCAAAAGTTCAGAAGATGTTGCTGCTTTATTGCCACACAAAGTTTTTCCTGGCAATATTCCTACTAATAGCATTATGTTCAACAAGCTTACACCTAAAATATTAGGCACTTTGCTTGCCCTTTACGAACATAAAATATATGTACAGGGACTTATCTGGAATGTAAACTGCTTTGACCAGTGGGGTGTGGAACTAGGAAAGCAACTTGCCAAAAGTATCTATTCTGAACTTCAATCCGGTTCGACAGTTAGCTCACACGATAGCTCTACCAATGGATTGATCAATTTTTATTTGAAAGAGAGAGCGTAAAACGTTGTATGTTTTACGTAATACGTATTACGTTTTCCGTTTTAAATTATACAAAAACCTTTGGGAGAAATCCTGAAGGTTTTTTTGCTTATCAACACTTGGATTAGTAAGGATTAAGCTAATTGCCATCAGCATGTTGATTGTTTGATTCAGCACTCGCTCTAAAAACTTTAAAACTGGTGCAAGGACGGGATACTTTTTTGGTAATTTGAAAGGTGGCTTTTATATATTGCGTGTTTCCGGAGAACTTTATACATTTTCAATGTCATAAAAATCTAAATAATGAATGACCACGCTCAATAAAAATGATGTTCGATTAAATGTAATTAGTATATCTATACACCTTATTTTATTTTTCTCACTCTTTCTATTTTTAAATTTTCCTAATTTATCTCTGGTACTAGACTCATTATTGCTTTGGGATTCAGCATGGTACAATTCAATAGTCCTAAATGGCTATCATTTTGACCCAACCGCTCAAAGTAATTCAGCCTTCTTTCCTGGTTTTCCCTTTATCTGGAATATTTCGGGATTAGGGCCAATAGGTATTTCGATTTTAAATATCTTCTTTTATTGTCTGGGAACATTTCTTTTGTTTAGGTTCTTTCCTGCCCGAAATCGGGAATGGCAATTACTGTTTCTGGCTAATCCTTCTATATTCTTCTTTTTTATTCCTTATTCAGAATCAACTTTTCTATTGAGTGTAGCTATACTGTTTATTGGAATTAAGAAAAACTTATTCCCTTTATCAGCAACCGGACTAATATGTGCAGCACTTACAAGGTCAGTTACTTTAGTTTTTCTACCTGCATTTCTTATACTTACATTAGTTTATTGGCGAACTTCTAATAGACAACATTTTTTGAAATTAATGTTTCTTAGTTTGGCAGGTATACTTATTGTTGCCCTAATTCAATATGCCGAAACGGGAGTTTGGTTTGCATTTGCTAAAGCCCAGATGCATTGGGAAAAAAGTATTGGCTGGCCGGATTTTCCATTACACAGCTGGGGAGGAAGTCTTCCACTTCGCCTCGATATTGCCGCCTTTTTTGTATGCGCTATTGCAGCAATAAAGCTTGTCCAGGATTTATGGAAACGATACAGAGAGAATTTTCTTCCTGAGCCTGTTGTGTTATTTTCTTTGCTATATATGACCGGGACTTCATGCGTATTATTGATTTCCGGAGGTGGTTCATTGAATAGTTTAAACCGCTATATTTTTTGTACACCTTTCTTTTATATGTTTCTGATTCAGTGTTCTAAAGGCAATGAATTTAATTGGAAAACTCTTTTTAGTATAATTGCTTTGTCTATCTTCTGTGCTATGTTTTTTATGACCTGGTCGTCAATAGTAGAAGCCAGAAATCTATTGTATTTATGTCTTTTCTTGTCAGGTTTTTATTTGGTAAGTATCAAAGACCGATTCTTTATCAGATTGATTATTATACTATTGATTGGAATTAGTATTTATATGCAGGCAAAGATTTGCAGCTATTTTTTTAGCAATGAATGGGTGGGTTGAATATAGCTCTTCAAGGGTTCTAATCTTGAAGAGCTATATGTGGATTTACAATCAAAATTAGTTTTTTTACTTCTTCGGGCTAGTCTTTACTACAAACTCTTTCTTCTGATTACCTATCATTAAATCAAACTTACCATCTTCCAGGACAGGCTTCATATCCTGACCAATAAATGACAAACGTTTTGTCGGTATTTTGAAGGTGAAATTTTTTTCTTCGCCAGCTTTAATCCATTGCTTATCAAACTCTCGCAATCTTTTTACAGATGGTGTTAAGGAGGCAAAATGATCTCTTGTATAAACTTCAACACAATGGTAAGAATCGAATTTTCCCGTATTGGCTATTTTGATATTTATTACAATTGTATCAGAGGCTGTCAATATATCTTTTGCCAGGTTTATTGGGCTGTATTCAAAAGAAGTATATGACAGGCCATTTCCAAATTCATATTGGGGGTTAAACGCATAGCTATAATTATAAGGGTCTGCAACTTCAACTGCTTCGCTTAACTTCTTATGGTCGTATGTAATTCGTTCTTCTGCATAGCGCGGATAGGTGAAAGGTAATTTTCCGGAAGGACTGTATTCACCCGCAAGCATTTCACCTAATGCAATACTTCCATAAGAGGATGGCCAGTAAGCCATGACAACTGCACTACAGTATGGCTCTATTTCCCTGATTATGCGTGGTCTGCCTTCCACCAAAACCAGTATTATTGGTTTGCCAGTGGTGGCCAGCTCCTTAAATAGTGACAATTGCGTATTTTCAAGCTCAATGGTTGGGGAGTTTCCGGGAGTTTCTGCATAGGCTTCTTCACCCAGACAAACAACGATAGCGTCGCTGCTTTTAGCCTGAGCCTTTAATTTAGTCGCAGAAGTTTTTGCATCTAAAAAGGTAGCATTTTTAAACGTTGCCGAAAGTGCCTGTGCTATAGTCTTATCATTTTTATCGAAATACTGCGGATCCTGCCCTTGCCAGGTATATGACCATGCTCCGTTGAGTGCAGTAAGTGAATTGGCCATTGGGCCTGTTACCAGTATCTTCTGATTTTCGTTTAGTGGTAAAATACCATCGTTGTTTTTCAATAATGTCAAGGCTTGTCTGGCAGTTTCCAAGGCAATCTTTTTGCTTTCAGGAGTTGCAAAATTCTTAGTCAAGGTTTTGTCTACGTATGGATTTTCGAATAATCCAAGTTCCTTTTTCAGAGCAATTATTCTTTTTACTGACTGATTGATTCTTTCTTCAGAAATTCGGCCTTCTTTTACCAAAGCCAATAAATCGTCATAAAAAGAAAAATCAAAAGGAACTATACACATGTCAATTCCGGCATTGACACTAAGAAACACAGCTTCTTTATGATTTTCAGCTACCTGATGGCGTTCCTGAAGCTTGATTATATCCTGCCAATCGGTGATCACTATGCCCTTATAACCCATTTCATTTCTAAGTACATCGGTCAACAAAAACCTGCTGGCATGAACAGGTACACCATTTACCTCGCCGGAATTTACCATCAGAGTGCGTGTGCCCAGCTCTGTACCTCGCTGAAAGGAAGGCAAGAAATACTCACGAAGATTTACTTCTGGTATATAAGCCGGAGCACGATCTCGACCGTTTAATGGCACACCATAACCAACAAAATGCTTCATGCAGGCTGCAACATGTTTGCCATCTGAAATATCATCACCCTCCAAACCTTTTATATTGGCTGCTCCTAGTTCACTTACCAGATAAATATCCTCGCCAAATGTCTCTGCAAAACGCGACCACATTTGCTCACGTCCACAATCCAAAACCGGTGAAAAGTTATAATGTATACCGGATGCACGAGTTTCCATGGCGGTAATTTGTCCTACACTTTCTAATAAAGACCTGTTTCTGGTAGCGGCCAATGCCAGGTTATGCGGAAAAAGTGTTGAACCGATGGTGTAATTAGTGCCATGCACTGCATCAATACAATAGAGAAATGGAATCTTATGAGATGATTTTTCCAGTGTAAATTGTTGAAGTTTTGAAATCAAGTCGTGCCATTGGTTAATGGTGTAGCCATGTGAAATTACATTTTGTATAGAACCAATATGACGATCGATAAATACTTCTTTCAGTTTTGCTTCATCCAATACCAGAACAGAATCTTTTTCTTTTGCAATGGTAGAAAGAGTCAAGTTGGTCATCTGTCCAATTTTTTGCTCCAGTGTTAAGGTCTGAAGCACAGAATCCACAAATATATCTGTACTGTTATGTACAACGTTGGCAGGTTGATTTTTTGAACAGGAAGCAAAAAGCAATAGGCTTCCCAGTGTAAAAATTGAGAATAATTTCATAGTAAAATTTAAGGTTATAGCGGAAGAGTACTGGGGTAGAACTCTTCCTATTGTTTAATTTGGAATTCAATGTAACTATTGCGACCAGGAAGTTGGTTGTCTGTCCCAACGATGATTGCGAAGTTCCTGATATAATTCTTTAGAAAGGCCCTGCCCATCGCTTACCGCTGTATTCATGAGTACATTGCGTTCTTTGCGCATACCCGGAATGGTAGTAGAAACTACGTCATTCATCAGAATAAAACGTAAAGCCATTTCGGCCATAGTCATACCTTGGGGAACAATTGGACGTAATAAATCAGCTTTTTCGGCACTGGCAATCAGGTTTTCAGGCACAAAATAGGAGGCTCTCCAGTCATCAGCAGGGAAGGTAGTATCTTTGGTAATATTGCCGGTAAGGGTACCTTCATCAAAAGGAACACGGGCTATAATGGCAATGTCTTTCTCCTTGCAAACTTTGAATAATTTATCTTCAGGGGCCTGATCAAAAATATTATAAATTACCTGTATAGAATCTATCAGTCCGGTTTTGATGGCTTGCAAACAATTTTCAGGTTCCCAGCGGTTTACACTAATTCCAAAACTTTGTACTTTGCCTTCCAGTAATAGTTTTTCAACTGCTCTTTGCCATTCTTCCTGCTCTGCCCAGCTATCATCCCATACATGAAACTGTTGCAGGTCAATTGTTTCTGTGCCCAGATTGGTCAACGTTTTTTCAGTATATTCAATTATATGCGATGCGGGATAGCAATCCTGTAGGCGATATTCCGGTTTTGAGGGCCATTTGAAATTCATTGGAGGAATTTTGGAAGCCATGTATAGTTTTGTGTCACTATGTCGTCTGGCAAGCTGGCCTAATAATTTTTCACTATGACCTTCGCCATATCCCCAGGCTGTATCAAAAAAGTTTACACCCTTTGCTACTGCCAGATCCAGTGATTTTGCAGATTGTATATCGTCTGACTCTGTCCAACCACCCATTCCCCACATACCATAGCCTATTTCACTTACCTTCCAGTTGGTCCTTCCAAATTTTCTGTACTTCATTTTGTTTAATTTTGGTTATATCGGCAATTTAATACATGCTTTTATATTAATTATTAACGGCTGATTTTTAATAGCCCTTCTACTCTTCATTCAACACTTCAAAAGCTACCGAAACACTTTCACCATCTTCATTGACCACTGTTAGTGTGTGTTTGCCGGGCAAGGGTTCAATAAGCATTTGATGGGTTTGCACACTGGTGCCAAGATATTGGTTATCCAGATGCCAATGCAGGTTTTGTATCTGCTTGCGCAAAGCTATTTCGGCTACAAAACCAGGTTGTTCTGTTCCGTCTTGTCTGGTCAGATAGATCCTGGTGCGATGGCGTGGGTATATAAAATCCAGGCTTCTACGGTTATCCTGTGGCATGCAATCCGGACTTAATGGAGGCATAGGTGTATAGCCGGGGTTTTTTTGCCTATAGTAATACTCCATTACCGGTGGCAGTACAAACCAGGGTGTACTTGATAACTTGTCGGGAGTCGAACAGGACAAGTCTGCTCTATATTGCTGGTCTTTGGTCAGATGCAATAAATGATGGTACGGACAATTGCCTACTTTATGGGTATTCTCGGGGAGTTTGTTGCTTGTTTTGTTAATACAATTTGGCCCGGGCAAATATCCACTTTCAGTGCAAAGGATATGTTTTGTCCATTCTTTATAGGGTTTTACAAACCAATTTGTAGCCGGCAAAAGACTGTATAAATCAAACATCAACGGCGCTGCCACGCCTACCCCTGTTAAGCCCGGCCTGCCTTCGCCGCTGGCATTGCCAACCCATACTGCTACTACATATTCGGGTGTTACGCCTATACACCAGGCATCGCGAAGACCATAACTAGTTCCGGTTTTCCAGGCTATATTTCTGGATCCGCTATAGGTCATCCAGCTGCTTTCCATGCCAGGTCGTGTACCTTCGCGCATGGCTTCAAATGTTAGGTATATTGAAGGTCTGGAGGCTGGCTTTGTTTCCGATAACTTGTGTCTGTAGGTTTCTATGACAGGACTTTCTTGCAAGTAGGTAAGCGGGTGTATATCGCTGCTTAGGTAATGCCCGGGGCCATTTTCGCCACTGGTCAAAACTCTGGCCATACTGGCATAAGCTCCTGCAAGCTCCCAAAGACTTGCTTCACCACCTCCTAGTATAAGGCTTAAGCCATAGTGATCAGCTGGTTTGTTCAGGCTCTGAATTCCCCATTGTTTGAGTCTGTCCTGAAATTTGCCGGTATTATAGTCTTTGAGTAGTTTCACGAAAGGTACATTGAGCGACCTGGCAAGGGCTTTATGGGCTGGCACTGCACCTTCGTATTCGTTCGAAAAGTTATGGGGCTGGTAACCGCCAAACAATGTCGGATGATCTGCCAGCAACATAGTTGGACTTATTTGTCCTTCGTCCAGGGCATGTAGATAGAGAAAGGGTTTAAGCAAACTGCCATAGCTGCGTTTGGCTTTTACCAAATCCATCCAGAAGCCACTTTGGTTGTCTGAGCTCAGGTATGATGAAGGGATATTGCCGGCATAAGCCAGTACTTTTCCGGTTTTAACATCGGCTATTATAGCACAGGCATTTTCTACTTTGTTGGAGCTGATCAGGGTATGGAACCTGGCAATTCTATTTTCAACCCTATGCTGTAATGTAGTATTTAATGATGCGTAAATTCGTTGCCCTTCATGACCTTCCTTTTTGGCAGTTTCCAATAAGTGTGAAGCTATTCTGGGAAGTGTATGGGGTTTGCCGGGCAATGGTTCCATCATTGCCAGTTCGTAGTCTTCCTGACTTATATATTCACGTATTTTTAGGTGCTTGAGTAATCGATTTCTTTTTTGCAGCAAAAGATGATGATTTTTGCCCGGAAAAATCAATGAAGGAGCATTTGGCAAAACAGCCAGTGTAGCTGCCTCGGCCCAGGAAAGAGTTTCAGGTGAACGGCCATAATACCGCCATGATGCCGCCTCCAGCCCGACTACATTGCCGCCAAATGGTGCATGGGCACACCATAGAGCCAGTATTTTAGTCTTACTGCTGGAAAGTTCAAGCCGCGTGGCCATAAGTATTTCCAATATTTTCTGACCAAAAGTTCTGCCTTTGCGTTGTCTGGAAAGCCTGATAACCTGCATGGTGATTGTACTTCCTCCGCTCAGAATTCGGTCGGAAGTTAAATTCTGCCAGGCCGCACGTACAAGTGCAAAAGGATTTACACCGGGATGATAGTAAAAGTTGCGGTCCTCAAACTCCAGGACACAGGTTTTTACTTTGGAGTTTACTGTATCTGAAGCTGGAAAGCGCCATTGACCGTCACGAGAAATAGATGCAGAAAGCAACTGTCCGTCATTGCTAAGTAGCAGTGTACTATATGGGTCTGTAAACAAATTGGAAGGTAATAAAAAATAGTATCCCAAAAGCAATAAAGGAATTGCTATTGTTGGCAGTAATTTAAAATTATTTATCTGAAATTTTGAAGCTGACAAGGACTGAGAGGAATTTGATTTATTTTGTTGTACTCGTTTCATTAAGAATTGCTAAAAGCAAATAAATAAAAATAGGATATCCCCAGCTGTAGATATTGGATTAAATCATCCTTATTTATCCATTTTATTAAGTTCTTCTTCAATTTCATCTATGGTTGGTAGATTACTCTTTAAGTCATCAGGTAAATTTTCAGTTAACTTTATTTCACTTACTCCCATTGGTTTGTTTATATCCCTCAATGCAAATTCTGCTTCAATATTGTTTTTGTCTTTACAAAGCAATATGCCAATTGTTGGGTTTTCTGTTTTATCTTTTACTAAACTGTCTACTGCCGATAAATAAAAATTTAGCTTACCCACATATTCAGGTATGAATTTGGTGTTTTTAAGTTCAATAACTACATAACATTTAAGTTTGATGTGATAGAAAAGCAGATCAATGTAATAATCACTTTCGCCTACTTTTAAATGATATTGATTTCCGACGAAAGCAAAACCTTTACCCAATTCCAATAAGAATTTGGTAATGTGTTTTACCAATTGTTGTTCAATATCACGTTCTCGATATTCAATATCTAATGTTAAAAAATCAAAAATATATGGGTCCTTGAGGGTTTGTTGTGCCAAATCAGATAAAGGTTCAGGTAAGGTATTCTTAAAATTAGTAATGGACTTGCCTTGTCTTCCGAATAGATCTGACTTTATCTGCAGTTCTAATATGTCTCTGCTCCAATTATGTTCTACACATTTTTCTGCATACCAAAATCTTATGTTATGTTCTTTTATTTTTTCAATTAGCAAAATATTGTGCCCCCAAGGCAATTTTGCCACAAGGTGTGGCAAAATTGAATCGTCTGTATACTCACGATAAAAAGCTAACATTCTGCCTAAGTTCCGCTCTGAAAATCCTTTTGAGTCTGGAAATTCTCTTTTCAAATCTTTTGCTAATTGAGGTATTACACCAGAAGACCAACCTTTCTGGAGCTGTTGGTCTGCAATTGCAAAACCTATTTGCCAATACAAGAAAATCATTTCTGAATTGATTGATAAAGCTGCCTTAAGCTGAGCCTTTACTATTTTTTGTTTTATATCGCCTAAGAGCGATTGATATAATCCAATTTCCATTCCTAAATCTCACAAATTGATGTAGTTATTATGGTCGCTGTAAATAAAGTATCTTACATACTCATTATTTTACCACCACCCAATTTCCTGGAATTCTGGCATTGATGGATGCATCATACATAGCTTCGCATTGCACCGCAGGTTTAAAGTATTTACCTCCATAGGTTGCTGTTGCCGTAAATTTGAGTTCTTTTACTTCATTAGCAGCCATATCAAAATAGGCCAATATACGGTCATCTCTTATATCAATGTATTTAAGACCGGCTTGTTTGGCCGGGTCGCTTCCATCCATTCTGGTTGTGGTTAGTTCCCATCCTGCCGGAATAGGCAACGTAAGTGCCAGTTCCTTCAAATCACGACCACTTGTATTACTTAGATTTACTACCATGGTTATATCTTTGCCAAGCACAACGGTATCTATTTTACCCAATCCCGGATAGGATATATTCATTTCTATTCCCTGCGCTTGAGCAATACCACTTTCCTTCACAGGCATACCGGTAGCTGATAGTCGAACATATAGGGTGCCTTTTCCATTGTTCTTTACCAGCGTCTTGACCGAAGTGCCAACAGCAGACTGAAACGGAATTTCATAATATGGCTGATTACCTGCTATTTGTATTTCTTTTGCGCCCGGTAGGGTATATGCGGCATCCCAGTTTTCGGTTGCTCCGGTTTTTATCAGGAACCTGGAGGCTGCAGATAAACAGTAAGCCGTAGTTTGAGTACTTAGCCATGATTTGCCGGATAGGATCTCACTGACTTCTTTCATCATTTGCCAGGTTTTGTTCTCTTCACCCAAATAAGAATAGGTTTCTAATAATATCGCTTTATCACGCTCATCGCTGCCGTAGGTGTAGGATAGTGATCTGTATTTGGTAAACTGCACCGGTTTGACCTGCAATAGATTAGTTGCTACGTCCTTTCTGCCAGCCATAGCATAGGAACATGCCAGGTACCAGCGAGCTACCTGAGTAAGCTCCGTTTGTTCTTTTAGTCGGTTCATGGCTCCCATTTCAGGAGCATTTGCCAATGTAAGTGTATATAGTCTGTATGACTGAATGGTCTGTGCATCCGTATTTTTGCTATCGTAGCGATATTCGTTTGCCAGTCTTGCCTGAAATTTTTTCCAGTTTGACAGCATTTGTGGCGAAATCTGATAACCAATATTCTGGGCTTCGATCAGGAAATGTCCGGCGTAGTTGCTGCCCCACTCAGAGGCTGTTAACTGACCAGGCCAGTAGGAGAAGCCCCCATCACTAATCTGAAATCCTGAAAGTCGCTCAATACAGGCTTTTACATTGTTGGTCATCTTTTGGGTTTGGGTCTCGTTGGCCTGAGTAAGCTTGCCAAGGTACAACTGCGGAAATGCTGCTGATACTGTTTGCTCAACGCAACCATGTGGGTATTGAATGAGGTAAGTAAGTCGTTCTCCCAAATTAAGCGAAGGTCCCGAACTTATTTCCAATTTGTTTTCATTGCGGCCTATTCCACCCGGCGATGGTACTTCTATCCAGGTTTCGGTACCCGGTTGTACTACAATTTCTTTACTTAAGGTAACGGGTTGAAAAGGATTCCGAATTGGTATATATACTTCATATTCGGCAGTATTTAGACCGGAAGTAGCCTGAATTTTTATAGTAGACCCACCAATTTTATTGCCCGATTTTAAGGTAAAATGGGTCATTTGCTCGGATTTGCCATTGATGATAACCTGTTTTGTATTGGCACCTATCACGGTTGTATTGCCGTCGGTACTTAGTTTGACCTGACAGGTTTTGATCGATTTGTCATATGCAAAAAGTGTAACCGGTAGTTTTATTTCCTCATTTGGACCAAGTAATCGTGGCAAAGTACCCAATACCATCAGCGGTTGACGAACTTCGCTGGTTTTGGCTGCATTGCCATAGGCATTTTTGTTGGCTGCAACTACCATAACTCTTACTGCACCAATATAATTTGGCATCTGAATTTTATGTATTTTCTGCTCGCCTCCCTTAATTTTGAAAGGCCCAAATAACATAGACACAGGTTTAAAACGAGATTGTTTGATTCCTCCTTTTGTACCCAAACCTTCATCGCCACCCACAGCAAGTAGTTTTTCCAGGTCTGCTCCATATGCTTCTATTACCTGATCGTACAAATCCCAGGTCTTTACACCCAGAGCTTCGCGTGCAAAAAATGTATTCCACGGATCGGGTGTTTTGTATCGGGTAAGGGAAAGTAATCCTTCGTCGACCACAGCAATTACATAATCCATATCCTGCCCATTGGCTTCTTTTACTGAAACTTCAAAAGGCTTAGAAGGAGCCAGCTCATCAGCTACTTTCATTACTGGTTCTAATTTGGATGCAGGATCTACAACCGGCACTGCCAAAACTCCATATTTCCTGAGTGGAAGGTCATTGTTTCGGTCTTTCCAGGGTTGAATAAGTGTAATATGCGCAAATACATTAGGAGCCATGCTGCCATTGGCTTCAAAGCGCACGGTTGTATTGCCTTTTTGGGTATCCATTCGAAATGTTTTGAGAACCCTGCTGCTATTTTCTATTGAAACCAATAACTGAGCACCTTCAGGAGTAGGTACATTGATTTGTACTTCATCGCCGGTTTTATAGTTTGGCTTTACAGCATGCAGGGTAAGCATAGTAGCCCAATCACCTCCCTGTCTGTTTTCGCGACTATAACTTGATGGCCAGTCAAAAAACAGTACCTGGCCACATTTATGTCCGGATACTTTGTCCTGAGCTACTAACAAATAGCGACCCCATTCATCATTATCCAGATTGATAGACCAGTTGCCTTTACCATTTTTTAACGCTACATCATGAGACCGAACTGGTTTGGCATAACCCTGATCGACGTAATAAGCCAGGTCTTCCTGAGTGTTTTCCCACCACCATCGCCAGTCTAGTTTGTATAATGTAACAGCAGCATAGGTATTGCCTTTTATAAGTTCCCCTTCAGGGTTTACATTTACCAGCTCAAAAACATTTGCCGAACCTGTTTCCAGATAGTCTTTGTTGTCTGGTGATTTTTGCATACCAATCAAAGATTTAAATGGAGTATAAGGTATAGAGAGGTAATCAACACTAAAATCTCCGCTTTCTTCAAATACTTTACCTTTCAGATTCATAGTAATTGTAGCAGGAGCTTTATCCGAAAAATTCAATTTTGGTGCTATTACAGCATTACCTTTACTATCCAATTTGCCATCAAATACAACTTGTGGCTCTGTTTCAATTTGTTGAGCAGGATTTTCAAATACAAAATTTTTCCATTTCGGAAACTGAGTTTTGCTGGCCGAAAACGAGGCTTCATACAACACTTTCAGGTTTGAAACGGGAGCTCCATGAAGCCAGGCTACGTTTAGTTTGCCCTCAACAGGCTTGTCTTTGCTAAGTTTTTCGGTGCCAAAATCAAGGTTAATTTTTAACCTGTTGGGTTTAATTGTCTCGATTTTAAGTATTTTAGTAAACTGGGCACCACCTACTTTAACTTTTGCTTTCCAATTGCCGGTAGGCGCATCTTCCGGAATTTCCAACCGGAAGGTATACATATAGCTATCGTTCGTTGCTTTTACATATTTTTTGAATAGCTGATCATTAGGGTTTGTAATTTCCAGACTTAGCGGATGTCTTTTGGGAAGGGGATTCTGCACATCATTCATTACAAAAGTCAGGTACAAACTATCGCCAGGGCGCCACACGCCTCTTTCCCCGAAGATATAGCCTTTTATACCTTTCTGAATATTTTCGCCACCTATATCAAAATTGGAAAGTGACAAACTATTGCCATCCTGAAGTTTTAGATATCCTTTGTCCTGGTCTTTGGATGCTAAAAGGAGAAAAGGCTTGCGGCCGGGTTTAAGCAGGCATGAGCCGAATTCGTCACTTTTTCCTTCTGTAATAAGCTGACGTTGAAAATCATACAATTCAAGTTTTACATCCTGCATAGCAGAAGCCGACATTATATCAGAAACGTGAACCAGATAACTGCCATCTGCATTTCCTTTGGCAAGTAGACCAAGATTGGAAGCCAGCAAATTTCTGTTTTTGGGCGATCTGCCGTAGTAATAAAATGCAGGATTGCAAGGATCTTCTCGTTTACTCCAGTCTATTTCTTCATAATCGTATTCATAGTCATAATCACGTTCATAGTAGCTGCCCGAATAGTTTCCTGTATAGGCTTCTGGTACAGACTCTGAAGGAAATATCATGCTCAAAGCACTATCCCACCAACTTTGGTCAGACATTGGTCTTTCCTCGGGGCAATTACATGCCGTATGTTCTTTAGAAAAGTTTAAACTAACTCTGTAAAGTACTCCGGGTTCGAGTTTTATGAATTCTGAAAGGTCTATATGAAAATGCTTCCACTGCGAAAAATCAACTCCCTGCTGACCCACCAGACTAAATGTTCTTTTGAGTATAGGCACTGCAACCCGGTTTAGTTCATATAAATAGCCACCATTGAGTTCACTTTCCTGTAAAAAGAAGCCCATATTCTGAGCTGGTATTTTTAGCACTGTAGCTTCAACAGCTTTTAGGTTTATGGCTTTAAATGGAACTAACAAACGGCCATTGCCCGGTATTATCACACCACTACCGGTCATTTCGATGGCAGGTTTCTTTTCGCCATACTCTATTTCTATAGCTTTATTTACACCTAACAACTGTCTGAATGCACTGGCAATGGCTTTATCCAGATATAGGTTGAATTTGCCATTTTCGGGTGTTTCATTGTTTGGGTATAAACGTAGTTCATTTTCACTAACCAAATAGCGCACCTGTTGGCCGTTTAGTGTTACTAACCCTTGCAGGTCTTGTTTAGTATCAAGTGGTTCAGAAAAGTAAAGACGGATGTATCGATCATTGCCTTTTTCGATATAATAGTTCATAAAATCGAAATTGCCCAAGGCAGGAATTGGGATTTCAAAAGAACCTTTCTGGTCAATATTTAGTGATGAGCCATCCCAGCTTAGTTTCAATTTGGTTTGGTCGTCGTCACGTTCAATATTTTCTATAACAAATGGAAATTCAGTAGCCTTGCGCCCCAGTTCCGGCCAGGTAATTTTTAGTGAACTGCCATCGTGACTTGCTTTTAGCAAACCTTCAATTTCTTTACTATCAGCCTTGTCGGCGGTAACAACTTTTCCGGTATATCGGGCTTTTTGAGTATTGGCTACATCATAAAAACTTAGTCCGGTTGGCAATACATCAAAATTTTGTGGTATTACGGCAAACGAAAAGTCAAACTCTTCCAGGTTGTCATTTTCTACTTCAATCAGTTTATGCAACTGCAAGGTAGCTTTATAGGCAGCACCACTTTGTAATTTCTGGTCAGGTCGGAACTCTATGGTATTGGCCGTAACCCAGTATGCTTTGCCGGAAATAGAAGGGGAAAAGTCAAAGATATTATCGGCGATTGGTTTTTGAGTATCAACTGAATCAATCAGGTCGTAGGCAAAAACAATTTTTACAGGATCTGCCGCCGGAATTACTCCACCACTATAAGCTGAAATATATTGGGCAAATTCAGCCCTTAATTCGGTAGCTTCTGCCAGTTTTAAACCAGGATTAACTGTATTGGATCGATTGAAAAATAGTACTACAAGTGCCAGAACAAGTAGTCCAACAATACCGAAAATCCAGTATTTCTTAAAAAATGTATTCATAAAAAGTTTTGACGTTGTTTAACAACAGTTGAGATTGAAAAGAACCTTCAAGTTAGGGAATTATATGCTTACGTATTGAAAAAATTTGATTAGGAAGAGTTATAAATTTTTGAAAAATATCAGGTCGATTAACTAAGACATTACTCTAATTTTCAAGTCTAGGATTGCTCAATTATCAGTTTGTAATGAATGCCAGACTTACAGAGTTTTAGAATATTATTGGCATTAAATATTCAAGCTACAACATCAAATCAATTAGTCAATTTTACCGATGCTGCCTCTGAAATAAGGAATTTTTTGCCTGTTTGTGGCTCCAGACATAATGCTCTGGTTCGTTTGGTTAGCTCTTTTACAAAGGTTCTGTTATTAAATACAAATGCCTGACCTGATACTATTTCACTCAAAAATAGTTCCTGCTCTGTATAATTGTCTTCTGTTTTTAGAGCCTTAAGTAGTTCTATATCAGAACAAGATGAGGCCTTTGGATTGGAAAAGTACTTTTTCAATGCCGGATTCATGTATTCAGGAAATACAGAAGCCTTGAGCATGGGATTCATCAGACTGGAAAATTCCTGTTTCCATTCTTTGCCATGAGGTTTTACTGCAAAACCATGTTTGATATAGGTTTTAAAATGCGCCACTTCATGAATATATGTAACCAAAAAGGAATAAGGATTTAAATCGCCGTTGACGGTTACTTTGTGACGTTTGGTTTTGCTATCGTAAGAGTAATCGCCTAGTTTGGTGCTTCTTTTTGGCGTAATGGTTAGGTCAAATGTCTTTTCTTCCCAGATTTTAACACAATAGTCCAACGCTTGGGGGGGAAGGTAGCGGGCTAAAACAAATCGTAGTTTCTGACTGCTCATAGGGTATAAATAAAAAGAGCTTTGTGATTAGCAAAGCTCTTTTTAATGTTTTTATTCGGCAGTTGTATCAACTACAGCCATCGAATCGCTTGACATTACAGCTGTTGTATCCACTATGGCTTGGGTTGCAGTAACGTCGGCCGGGGCAGTGGTTGTATCAGCTGCAGTATCAGTAAGTTCTTTTTTTTCACCGCAGGAAGTAATAAATATTACAGCTGCCGTGAAGCAAAGAGTTAATAATTTTCTCATGGAGAGGAAATTATTACTTCGTAGCAGCAGTATCAGCAGCAGCAGAATTAACAACTACTGAATCAGCAGCAGGAGCTTCAACTGGAGCCTCAACTGGAGCTTCAACAGCTACAGAATCAGTGTTCTCAGCTTGCTCAGCAGCTTTTTGGCAAGAAGCAAATGATACTAAACCAGCAACGAAAAGAAGAGCGAATAAATTTTTCATAGTTTTTTTTGATTTTTAAAAATTACTTTGGTCTGCAAATATAGCTAATATTTTACAATCCAAAATAAAGTTCTACTTTTTTAAAACAAAAAAATGTAATTATTCCTATAATATCAAAAAAAATGGACCCAAGCAGGTCCATTTTAATATTGATTATTATTTAAAAAGCTTATTGATTTTTTTACCGGCTTTTTCAGTTTCTTCCTCTGTAGCTTCTGCCGATTCCTCAGCAGCCTCGCCAACTTCTTCGGCTGCGTCTTCTATAGAATCGGCTGCTTTTTCCCATTTACTTTTCTTTTCGCAAGACCAAAGTCCGGAAATAAGTACCATAACAACTATGTAGAGTAAATTTTTCATAAAAAATAATTTTGAACTTTTAGTAGTGTTAAAGTTATAATTAAACTGAGTTAAAGTCAATTTATTTATTTCTGCCTGAAAACAATATTTATCGGAACTCCCTCAAAACCAAAATGTTCTCTGATTCTTGCCTCCAAAAATCGTTCGTATGGCTCTTTGATGTATTGAGGCAAATTGCAGAAAAATGCAAATGTTGGTGTATGTGTAGGAAGCTGTGTAATATATTTGATCTTTATGTATTTTCCTTTCAAGGATGGAGGAGGTGTTTTGTCAATTATTGGTAACAACTTATCATTTAATGCAGAAGTTGGTACTTTCTTTTTTCTGTCTTCATATATTTCAATGGCCTTTTCAATAGCCTGAAATATTCGTTGTTTCTTATGAACAGAAATAAACATAATAGGTACATAATGCAAAGGAGCCAGTTTTTGCTGGATATCATCCATAAATGCTTTATGTGTTTTGCTGTCCTTATCGATCAAATCCCATTTATTAACCAATAGCATTACACCTTTGCGACGTCTGTGTGCCAACGATATAATGTTAAGATCCTGAGTTTCCAAACCAAGTGCAGCATCAATCATTATTATGCAAATATCACTGTCCTCTAAGGCACGTATGCTACGCATTACTGAATAAAATTCTATTTTTTCAGTAACTCTGGCTTTCTTTCTGATACCTGCAGTATCGACCAGAATAAATTCTTTGCCATAGGCTTTGTATCTGGCATTGATGGCGTCTCTGGTTGTACCGGCTATTTCGGTTACGATACTTCTTTCTTCCCCCAACAATACATTGATAAATGATGATTTACCTACGTTTGGTCTGCCAAGTATGGATATTTTCGGAACTCCCGCATCCGGGTCTTCAATGCCCTGATCGGGAAAGAAATTAACAACTTCATCCAATAACTCGCCAGTACCGGAGCCACTTGCAGCACTTATTGGGAATATTGTATCAAAGCCCAGCTTATAAAAATCGCCCGTCATATGCGTACGATTGGTATTGTCAGCTTTATTGGCTACGATTATGGTGTTTTTGGCCGAACGTCTGAGTACATTGGCAAATTCTTCATCCAATCCTGTTAGGCCGGCATCAATATCTACAACAAATAGTATTACTGTAGCCTCTTCGATAGCAAGAGCTACCTGGTCTCTGATGGCACCTTCAAATATATCATCTGATCCGGTTACATAACCACCGGTATCAATTACACTAAAAAATTTTCCATTCCATTCCGAATGTCCGTAATGACGGTCGCGGGTTACACCACTTATATTGTCCATGATGGCAGTACGAGAACCAACAAGTCTGTTAAATAAGGTTGATTTTCCTACGTTTGGACGGCCTACAATTGCTACTATATTTGCCACTTCTTTGCTATTTTGATCGGATATATATTCGTCTTATTCAATTGTGTTGAAAACGAATAAGTCTGCAAAGGTAGGAAATTGAATTGTATAATGAGGTATGCTTGATGTTATTAGCAATGACTCTATGTAAGGTATCTTGATTTAGCTGTGCATTATTACAGGTGATTTGAACTCTGTAATTTGAATAAGGTTTTCCTCAATTATAGTTTCCGGAAGGAATATATATTTTTTGTCAAAAAGTTGACCTTGAGCATAGTAGCTAACCCAATATTGGTTCGTCAGGTGAAAAACTCCCTGGTCAATAAGCTCTATTATGGCATGTTCGTTTTTATCCAGAATAGGGATATGGTGGCGCAGGGTAGATGTTTCCTGTTTTTCGTTATTTACTTCGCCATATCCTTTGGATGTAATAAGCACATTTTCCAAAGCATACTTATTTCTGTTTATCAAATATACATTCCAGATTGTATTGCCTGTTTCGTTGGCTTGCTTTGCAACCACAACAAATACTCCCTCAACCGGCGGAAATTTTATATCCTTTTTCATTTTATTAAATCCTCAAAATTTCCTGTTTCAATCTGAAATTCAAACAAGTTGACCAAGTGTTTTTGTAATATCTCCTCTACTTTTGCTATATCTACTGTTCTGCCTAATTCATAAGCCATTGAGGTTATGGCTTTGTCTTGTATACCGCAGGGCACTATGTGTTGAAAGTAGCTTAGATCTGTATTTACATTAAAACCGAGGCCATGCATAGTTACCCAACGGCTGGCTTTAACGCCCATGGCGCATATTTTACGTGCTTTTTCAGTTTCGAAATCTACCCAAACTCCGGTAAGACCTTCAATTCTGCCTCCTTTTATACCATATTCTGCTAGCGTTAGTATTACGGCTTCTTCCAAATATCTCAAATACAAATGTATATCCGTAAAAAAATTATCCAGATCCAAAATTGGGTAGGCCGTAATTTGCCCAGGACCGTGATAGGTTATGTCACCTCCTCGGTTTATTTCATAATAGGTAGCATTGTTGGCTATTAAGTTTTGCTCTGAAATAAGCAGATGACTAGCCTTGCCACTTTTGCCCAAGGTGTATACATGCGGGTGGGTGCAGAAAAGCAAATAGTTGTTGGTTGGTTCTTTTTCTTCAGGTGATTTATCGCGATTGGCTACTTTTTTTTCAACTATACTGTTAAATAGTACGGTTTGAAGGTCCCAGGCTTTTTTGTAATCAATTAGCCCTGAATTATAAAATGCAACTTTTTTATTTTTTATTTGCATGTGCACAAAATATCGGCTGCAAATAAACAATTTTTAGAATAAACTTTTTCTATTTTATGTCCCTTAATCTTTCTTTGGGAATGAAAGGTGAAAGCCTTGCTGCTAACTATTTGGTAGAAAATGGTTATACATTGATTACCAAAAATTATAGAGCAGGCCGTGGTGAGATTGATCTGATTGTGCAAAAAGATGATATACTTGTTTTTGTAGAAGTGAAACTACGCAATGGAAAGGCCTTTGGCTTTCCGGAAGATTTTGTGGGTTCTGCCAAACAGGAAAAAGTTATTCAGACTGCTGAAATGTATTTGGAAGAAATTGATTGGAAGCATGATATTCGGTTTGATATCATTGCTGTTTTTGGTGAAAAAATTGAGCATTTTGTAGATGCTTTTTAAAAACTATTTTTGAATATGAGTGTATTGTATCCGTTAAAATTTGTACCCATCTATAAAGATAAAATCTGGGGTGGGCAAAAACTTAGAACTATTCTGAACAAAAACTTTGGTAGCCTCCCAAATTGTGGTGAAAGCTGGGAAATATCAGGTGTAAAAGATAATGAGTCGGTAGTTGCCGAAGGCGAATTAATGGGCAAATCGCTGCCTCAATTATTAGAGCAATATAAGGAAAAGCTGGCTGGTACAAAGGTTTATGCCAGGTATGGCAATGAGTTTCCCTTGCTTATAAAGTTTTTGGATGCTAATGACGACCTTTCAATTCAGGTGCATCCAAATGATGAACAAGCGTTGGCAAAACACCAATCTTTTGGCAAAACCGAGATGTGGTATATATTCCAGGCTGATGAAGGTGCAAAGCTGATAACCGGATTTAAGAAAGACCTCGATCGCGAGTCTTATTTGGAGTATTTTAACAATGGCAAACTCAGCGATGTACTCAATGAGGAAGAAGTAAAAGCCGGCGATGTGTTTTTTATTCCTGCAGGTCGAGTTCATACCATAGGCAAAGGAATTTGTATAGCAGAAATCCAGCAAACATCCGATGTTACCTATCGTATTTTTGATTTTGATCGTGTAGATGACAAAGGCCAAAAACGTGAACTACATGTTGAAGAAGCACTCGATGTATTAGATTTTAAATCGTATCCGGAATACAAAACCAACTATACTGATGTAATTGGCGAGGCAGTTTCTTTGGTCGATTGTGAATACTTTACTACCAACAAAATTATCTGTCAGGAGCCTTTAAGCCGCAATTATGCTGCAATAGACTCCTTTGTAATATTTATATGCTTTAGTGGTAGTTTTTCAATAATTTATGACCGAATTGAAGTTCAGGTTGTCCAGGGAGAGTCTGTTTTGATACCTGCTGAAGTAAATAATTTAACAATAGCTCCTTCTCCATCCGCATCAATTTTAGAAGTATATATTAAATAGTTTTTATATAAAATTGATAAATCCGGTGCTGATAAATCAGGCCTGATTTATCAATTTTATTATATTTTTTCATGCGATCAGTTCGTACTTCTATTCTCCGATTTTCTAAAAATAGTTGAGATCTCCTTCTCAAAAATAATCTCATTGTTACCTTTTTTTAACCAAAATGTTAATACCAATTTATATCTAAATATTTTTATTTAAATTATAAATTGTATTTTTCTAATAAAAATTGGACGTATGTAATAAATAGAGACTTTAAAAAGTTCTTTTTTACAATATTAAGCCCTAAATTTGTATACGTGTCTTTATGAAAAATGAAAATTAATCGTCTTCATTTTGCTTCCTAATAGCTAGTAAAGCTCAGTAAGTGCCCAACGGAACTTTTGCTCAAGCTAAGTTGTTGGGATTTGACTTTGGTATCAATCTCTTAATTTTATTAATTATAACTGAATGGCGGAAAGAAACACTACCGGACTATATGATCCGAGCTTTGAGCATGACTCTTGCGGTATTGGTTTTGTAGCCAATATCAAAGGTAGAAAATCACATGATATTGTGTCGGATGCCCTTTCTATGCTGGCCAGAATGGAGCACCGTGGTGCCTGCGGCTGTGAAAGCAATACGGGTGATGGTGCCGGAATTTTGATTCAGGTTCCTCATGAGTTTTTTGTTGATGAGTGTGTCAAAATTGGGATTAAGTTGCCGGCCTTTGGTGATTATGGTGTAGGTGTAGTATTTTTCCCTCAGGATGAAAAATTGAGAGAAGACTGCAAAGAAATCTTCAACCGTAATATTGAAAAACTTGGCATGAGTCTTCTGGGATACAGAAAACTACCAACCGACAACAGTATGATCGGGCCAAGTGCTGTGGCAGTTGAACCATACATGGAGCAGGTATTTATTAAGAAACCTGATGCTATAGAAAACCCTGACGAGTTTGAAAGAAAACTTTTCATTCTAAGAAACTATACTTCCAGATTGGTACACGAGTCACTTCGTCTGCAAGTTCCAAATATTAAGGATTCATTCCATATTGTTTCCTTATCGTACAAAACAATCATATACAAGGGTCAGCTTACAACCAGACAGGTAAGACAATTTTTCCCTGATCTGCAAAAAAAGGAAGTTGTTTCTGCTCTTGCCTTAGTTCATTCGCGTTTCTCAACCAATACATTCCCTTCGTTCAGACTTGCTCAACCTTTCCGTTATATTGCTCACAATGGTGAAATCAATACCGTAAAAGGAAATATAAACTGGATGAAAGCTCAGGAAGCCAGCCTTACTTCCAAGTATTTTACCAGAGAAGAACTGGATATGGTTACGCCAATTTGCGACCTGACTAACTCAGATTCTGCAAACCTGGATAACGTGGTAGAATTGCTAACCCTTTCAGGCCGATCATTGCCGCATGTAATGATGATGTTGATACCTGAAGCCTGGGATGGTAACGAGCATATGCCAACATATAAGCGTGATTTCTACGAATATCATGCTGCCCTGATGGAGCCTTGGGATGGTCCTGCTTCTATTTGTTTTACCGATGGTAAAATGGTTGGTGCCACGCTTGACCGTAATGGTCTTCGTCCTTCAAGATACTGCGTAACTGTAGACGACAAAGTGGTAATGGCTTCAGAAGCCGGTGTAGTTGAAATTGATCAGTCAAAAATAGTTAGCAAAGGACGCTTGCAGCCGGGCAGAATGTTTATTGTAAACATGGAAGAAGGCCGCATAATAAGTGACGAAGAAGTAAAAGAGAAAATCTGTACTTCGCAGCCTTATGGTGAATGGTTGAAAAATAAGATCAAACTTACAGAACTTCCAGATCCTCAGGTAGCCTATACACAACCTGACGAAAAGACCTTGCTCAAAAAACAATTATCTTTTGGTTATAGTGTAGAGGATGTTCGCAAAATCCTGAACGATATGGCTGAGCATGGTAAAGAACCACTTGGCTCTATGGGTACAGATGCTCCATTGGCTGTACTTTCGGATCAGGCTCAACATTTGTCAAGTTACTTCAAACAATTATTTGCTCAGGTTACCAACCCGCCAATTGATCCAATCCGTGAAAGACTGGTTATGTCGTTGGTATCATATGTAGGTGGTTCGCTTAACTTATTGGATGAGTCTCCAATGCACTGCAGACAGGTAGAGTTAAATCAGCCTGTACTAACCAATAAAGATCTGGAAAAACTTAGACATCTTGATCAGGATTGCTTCCAGACCAAGACAATTAATATGTTTTTCAAAGCCGAAGGAACTCCTGGTGCTCTCGAAAAAGCCTTGACCAGAATTTGTAACTATGCTGCTGATGCAGTAGAAGATGGTTTCTCAATTATCCTTCTTTCTGATCGCAGTATTGATAGTAGTCATGCTCCTATACCTTCGTTGCTTGCTACTTCTGCTGTTCACCACCATTTGATGCGTAAGGGCTTAAGAGGCAAAGTAGGCATAGTGGTAGAAGCCGGTGACGTTTGGGAAGTTCATCACTTCGCTACACTTATAAGCTTTGGTGCTTCAGCTGTTAACCCATACCTGGCTTTTGAAACAATCATTGATCAAAAGAGAAAAGGCATTATAAAGGCAGATGTTCCGGACGAGAAGTTGTTTAAAAACTTTATCAAAGCTATCAATGATGGCTTGCTGAAGGTATTCTCCAAAATGGGTATTTCTACCCTTCAATCTTACCAGGGAGCTCAGATATTTGAAGCTCTTGGAATTAAGAAGGATGTAATTGATAAATATTTTGCCAGAACAGTTTCCAGAATTGGAGGCCTGTCGCTGGACGGAATTGCCCGAGAAGCACTTATCAAACACAAGAATGCTTACCCTGAAAAACCAATTCCAAATCAGAAACTGGAAGTAGGTGGTTTCTATCAGTGGAAGAGAAGAGGTGAATTCCATCTTTTCAATCCTCAAACCATTCATTTGTTACAACAATCTACCAAAACAAATGACTACCAGATTTATAAAAAGTATTCAAAGTTAGTCAACGATCAGAGCGAGCGTGCTGCTACTTTGCGTGGATTGCTTGCATTCAACCATAAAGCTGAACCTGTTCCTTTAGAAGAGGTAGAGCCAATGGAAAGCATCTTTAAGCGTTTTGCTACCGGTGCTATGTCATTCGGATCTATATCTTTCGAAGCCCATACTACGCTGGCGATAGCCATGAATAGAATTGGCGGAAAAAGTAACTCCGGTGAAGGTGGTGAAGATGAAATCAGATTTGAAAAGAAAACAAATGGCGATTGGGAAAGATCTGCCATTAAGCAGGTAGCTTCCGGACGTTTTGGTGTAACCAGTTACTACCTGGCCAATGCAGACGAACTGCAAATTAAAATGGCTCAGGGTGCTAAACCGGGTGAAGGTGGTCAGCTACCTGGCGATAAAGTAGATGACTGGATCGGTAAAGTTAGACATTCTACTCCTGGAGTAGGCTTGATCTCTCCTCCTCCACACCATGATATTTATTCTATTGAAGACTTAGCACAGCTAATCTACGACCTGAAAAATTCAAATCCATCTGCACGTATCAACGTGAAATTGGTGTCTGAGGCAGGTGTAGGTACTATTGCTGCCGGTGTTACAAAAGCACATGCTGATGTAGTACTTATCTCCGGTTACGATGGCGGTACAGGAGCTTCGCCGATAAGCTCTATCAGACATGCCGGTCTTCCTTGGGAACTTGGTCTTGCCGAAACGCATCAGACTTTAGTTCGCAACAAACTAAGAAGCCGTATTACAGTACAGGCCGATGGACAAATGAAAACCGGCCGTGACCTTGCCATTGCAGCTCTATTAGGTGCTGAAGAATGGGGTGTAGCTACAGCTGCACTTGTTACTACGGGTTGTATCATGATGCGTAAGTGTCACCTGAATACTTGTCCGGTTGGAGTTGCCACACAGAATAAAGATCTTAGAGCAATATTCAGCGGTAAGCCTGAGCATGTTGTAAATCTATTTACTTTCCTTGCTACTGAACTTCGTGAGATTATGGCTGAACTTGGTTTCAGAACCATCAATGAAATGATAGGTCAGGTAGACAGACTGAAAGTAAGAGAAGACCTTAAATTCTGGAAACATAAAGATATTGACCTTTCTGCAATTCTTTTCAAAGCGGATGTAGAACCGGGAGTAGATATATACAAAACAGAAGAGCAGGATCACGGTATAGATCGCATTTTGGATCTGACTCTTATTGACAAAGCTAAAGATGCTTTGGAAAACAAAACTCAGGTTTCCGGCGAATTTAGCATCAATAATGAGGATCGTTCAACCGGTACTATGCTTTCATACGAAGTGTCGAAACGATATAAAGGTGAAGGATTACCTGATGGTACTATCAACTTTAAGTTTGTAGGTTCTGCCGGTCAAAGTTTTGGTGGTTTTGCTGCCAGAGGACTTAAATTTGAACTGGAAGGTGAAACCAATGACTACTTTGGAAAAGGACTTTCAGGCGGTAAACTTATAGTATACCCTGATGCCAAAGCAACATTTTCCCCAAGTGAAAATATTATTTGCGGTAACGTAGCGTTTTATGGTGCAACTTCCGGCGAAGCCTATATAAGAGGCCAGGCAGGAGAGCGTTTCTGTGTAAGAAACTCGGGTGCCAAAGCCGTTGTAGAAGGTATTGGTGACCACGGTTGCGAATATATGACCGGTGGTGTGGCAGTAATTCTTGGTGAAACAGGAAGAAACTTTGCAGCCGGTATGAGTGGTGGCGTTGCTTATGTGTTGGATGAAAAAGATACATTCAAGTCTAAAGTAAATATGGGAATGATTGAATTTGACCCATTAGAAGCTGAAGATGTTGAATTGCTGAAAGCACTTATCAAAAACCATTTACAGTATACAAAAAGTGATGTAGCTGATCGTATCCTGAAAAATTGGGATACTGTAAGTCAGAAATTTGTGAAGGTTATGCCTTCCGACTACAAAGCTGTTTTGCTAAAAAGAAAACAACAGATTCAAGGTACTACGGATAACAAGGAGGTATTGATTCATGGGTAAACCAACAGGCTTTTTGGAATTTAACAGATCACTGCCATCGAAGCAGGATCCAAAAGCAAGAATAAAACACTATAATGAATTTGTTGATAAATCTACGGAAGAATCAATAAATGCTCAGGCTGCCAGATGTATGGACTGCGGCGTTCCATTTTGTCACAATGGATGCCCATTAGGCAACATCATTCCTGAGTTCAATGATGCAGTATATCAGAAGCAATGGGAAGATGCAGCTAACATTCTGTTGTCTACCAACAACTTCCCGGAGTTTACCGGACGTATTTGTCCGGCTCCTTGCGAAGCAGCTTGCGTATTGGGTATTAATAAACCTCCGGTAGCTATTGAAGAAATCGAAAAAACGATTATCGAGATAGCCTTCGAAAAAGGAATTATCAAACCTAAAGTTCCATCCAAAAGAACTGGCAAAAAAGTAGCAGTCGTTGGTGGTGGTCCTTCCGGACTTGCTGCTGCAGCTCAACTTAACCAGGCCGGACACACAGTTACCGTTTACGAACGTGCTGATGAAGTCGGTGGATTGCTACGCTATGGTATACCTGATTTCAAATTAGAGAAATGGGTAATTGAAAGAAGAGTAAAGTTGATGGAAGAAGAAGGTATTACTTTCCAAACCAATGCCAACGTAGGTGATAATGTAAAGGTAAAAGATCTGCTTAATGGTTTTGATGCTATCGTACTTTGCGGTGGTTCTACCATACCAAGAGATGTAAGCATTCCTGGCCGTAACCTGAAAGGTGTTCATTTTGCTATGGATTTCCTTTCTCAGCAAAATAGAAGAGTTTCCGGTAAAACGGTTAATGTTGAAGATATCTTTGCTACAGATAAAAATGTACTGGTTATTGGTGGTGGTGATACCGGCTCTGACTGTGTTGGAACTTCCAACAGACATGGTGCCAAGTCTATCACTCAAATAGAGCTATTGCCTAAACCACCTGCTGAAAGAACTGCTGACATGCCTTGGCCGAACTGGCCTATGACTCTTAGAACTTCTACTTCTCACGACGAAGGTTGTGAGCGTAAGTGGGCCTTGGTTACTAAGGAGTTTGTTGGAGATGACAAGGGTAATCTTGCAGGATTGAAAGTAGCAGAAATGGGCTGGACACCTGCTGAAGAAGGTAAAATGCCAAAGTATCAGGAAATTCCGGGTACTGAACGCATACTTCCTGCAGAACTTGCACTTTTAGCTATTGGATTCCTTCACCCGCAACATGCCGGTATGCTAAATGATCTGGGCGTTGAGTACGATGAGCGTGGCAATGTAAAATGTAATGCTCAGTATCAAAGCTCTGTTCCTAAAGTTTTCTCGGCCGGCGATATGCGCAGAGGTCAGTCATTGGTAGTTTGGGCTATAGCCGAAGGTCGTGAGGCAGCAAGAAATGTAGATATCTTCCTGATGGGCGAAACTAAGCTTGAAGCCAGAGACGAATCCAGAATGGAACTGAACGTAAGATAATACTTACAAGAATTTTATAAGTAGAAAAACCCGGTTATGCCGGGTTTTTTTGTTATTGTCATGGTAGATTCTTTACCCCTATTATGTTTTGCCTTTGCACTATATGTGGTTAGAGGTATTATTGCGTTTGCAGAGTTGGATCTCTTTATCTGCTTATATAGAAAAGTAATCTTATAAGGAGAAAAAGTGAGAGCAAAAACATTAGAATGATGAATATGTATTTTAAAAGTCCCTTAATCTTTAAAACGTAAAAAATAAAGATATTGAAAATTAAGAATGCTATTAAAAATACAGCAATTGCGAAATTCATTACACTTCCTAGGTCTTCTAATAAAAAAATCATAATCATTAGTAAAATTTGCGTTCGAGATCCAATAAAGAGTAATTCTTTATAAAAACGCAATATCCTCAATTATCGCCTGTCCATACTCCTTATTGATCAGCTCAACAACTTTAGATTTGGACATGGACAACTGATGTTTCAGAGGTGCTGAGTTTAACTTTACCATCAGCGTTGTTCCCTTAAAATAAACTTTCTCAGTTCTACTGGCAATGGTTTTGCCCATAATTCTTTCCCACGAGGCAATAAGGTTTACCTGGTTGTATTTCCCCTTTAGTTTATAAACACGCAACATCTCCTCGATACACTCAGAAAGTGTTGCTGTATCTGATTTCCTAAAATCGGTATTATATTTTTTTTTGAAATACATAGGGTCTATTGACTTGTCAATGATTAATTGCTCATAACTTTTCCGTCAAGTACAGTAAAGGTACAAATTTCTGTTTCCAGATTTTTGAAATACTTTTCCACTCTGTCTACACCTGCTTCTGTAATAAAGACCTGGCCAAAGCAATTGCCTTCAATCATGTGTATAAGTTTCTGAATCCTGCTCTGATCCAGCTTGTCAAATATATCATCTAGCAACAAAATCGGGTCTATGCCCGAATTCTCTTTGATATATTCATATTGCGACAACTTAAGGGCTATTACAAATGACTTTTGCTGTCCCTGCGAACCAATTTGCTTCAGAGGATGACCACTCAAGCCAAAATGAAAATCATCTTTGTGTATACCTTTGGTGGTTCGCTGCAAAACAATATCTTTTTGCCGAGCTCGGGCAAACTCTTCCTGGTAATTTTCATGCATGAAGTCAGATTCATACTCAAGCATAACCTGTTCGCTGGTACCTGCAACCTCTTGGTAATACTTGTAAAATATAGGATTTATGCTTGCCATAGCCTCCTTTCTTTTATAGTAAATCTTTTTGCCTAAACTAAGCAACTGTATGTCATAACTGCTTAGCAGGTCTTTGTCTGTATAATTTTTGAGTGCAAATTCTTTCAATAAAGCATTGCGGTGCTTGAGTACTTTGTTGTATTTAAGTAAGTTTTGCAGATACTCACTATCGGTTTGGCTCAATACGGTATCAAAAAATCTCCTTCTTTCTTCACTGCCTTCGCGAACCAGATCTGTGTCATAAGGAGTAATTATTACAGCTGGAAACTGGCCTATATGTTCGCTGATTTTTTCATAGACTTTCTTATTTAGGGTAAAAACCTTCTTTTGACCTTTTTTAATACCGGCGTGCAGATTGAGTTTCTTGTCGTTTTTGTGCATGGTGCCTTGTATCATCATATATTCTTCATTATGTCTGATAACCAGGTTATCGCTTCCGGGCGACGTGCTTTTGGTCAGACAAAGAAAATAGATAGAGTCGAGAAGGTTGGTTTTTCCGCTGCCATTGGGCCCTGTAAATATATTGAGCCTGGGTGAAAAGCTAAGATGACATTCTTCATAGTTCTTGTAATTAACAATATGTAGTGACTTTAAGAACATCCGTATTTTCCGCTAAGTAAGGAAATTATTTTTTATTGCTATTTGAACGAATTTATTTAATTTCGCATACTTAAATAAATCCGAAAAGACGAATTTAACAGATATTATGGCTAGTGTAAAAGAAGATAAGGCAAATTCGAAAAGCAAAGAAAGCTCATCGTCTAAGTTCTCCAAAGAAACCTACCTTTTCTGGTATGAAAAAATGGTTCAGATCAGAAAGTTTGAAGAGAAAGCCGGTCAGTTATATGGACAGCAAAAAATCAAAGGATTTTGCCACTTATATATTGGTCAGGAAGCATGTGCATTAGGCGCAATTTCTGCATTGGAAAAAGGCGATAAATATATAACTACTTATAGAGACCATGGTATACCTTTAGCACTTGGTACATCTGCCAATGCTATTATGGCTGAGTTGTATGCAAAATCTACCGGTTGCTCCAAAGGTAAAGGTGGTTCTATGCATATTTTTGATAAAGAAGTTGGTTTTGTGGGTGGTCATGGTATAGTTGGAGCTCAAATTCCTTTAGGTGCCGGACTTGCTTTCGCCGAAAAATATCTAAATACCGGCAAACTATGTATCTGTTATATGGGCGATGGCGCCGTTAGACAAGGTGCTTTCCACGAGGCGCTTAACATGGCAATGCTTTGGAATTTGCCTGTAATATTTGTTATTGAAAATAACGGATATGCAATGGGTACTTCGGTAAAAAGAACCTCTAACGTTGTAGAACTTTATACCTTAGGCGAAGCATACGATATGCCTTCTGAGCCTGTAGATGGTATGAATGTTGAAGCTGTACACGAAGCGGTAGAAAGAGCAGCGAAAAGAGCAAGAGCCGGCGAAGGTCCAACGCTTTTAGAATTTAGAACATACAGATACAAAGGTCACTCTATGTCTGACCCTGCTAAATACAGAACCAAAGAAGAGCTTGAGTCTTACAAGGCACAAGATCCGATTGAGCAGGTAAGAGCTACTATTCTTAAGAATAAATATGCTTCTGAAGCTGAGCTGGAAGAAATAGACGAAAAAATCAAAGCTGAAGTACTGGCATCGGTGAAATTTGCGGAAGAGTCTCCATACCCTGATCCTTCTGAAGCTTACAAAGATGTTTATGCTCAGGAAGATTACCCTTATATTGTTGAATAATTTCAACAAGTTTTTTGAATACACGAATTTGATCAGATAAATAAAAAATGGCTAAATCAAAAAATCAACCTTCAGAGGTTGAAAAGATATTGGAAAATCCGGAAGAACTAAGTAACAAATTATTCGAATCCGGTGAATTCCTGGCTAAGTATAAAAACATAATTCTAGGGGTGATAGGTGCAGTGGTACTTGCCGTAGCCGGATATGTATACTACCAGTACGACCAGAATGAATCAAACAAAGCAGCACAACAACAAATGTATGGTGCCGTGTTGTATTTTGAAATGGATTCATTGCAAGTTGCTCTTGAAGGTAATTTGAAAGTACAGGGCTTACTTTCCATTTCTGAAGAATATGGTTCTACTAAAGCCGGTAAATTAGCCAATTTTTACATTGGTGCTATTTATCTGAAACAAGGTAAATTTCAGGAAGCAATTGACTATCTGGAAAAATTCAGTTCTGACGATTTACTTGTACAACCAAGAGCATATAGCTTGATTGGCGATGCTTATATGGAGTTAGGCAACTATGCACAAGCTGCAGATCAGTATGCCAAAGCTGCCAACACGAATAGCAATGATGAGTTTACACCTGTTTATTTAATGAAAGGAGCTCTGGCCTCTGAATTGAATAACGATTTTAACGCTGCTATTGAGAAATACAGCAAAGTTATAGACGAATATCCGCTGTCTCAGCAGTCTGGCGAAGCTAAGAAATACAAATCAAGAGCTGAGGGATTAGCTAATAAAGAATAATTTAGTTTAACAATTTCTGAATGTAGGGGATAGGCATCTTGCTTATCCCTTTTTTTAGTTTGATATGTCATCTGTACACAAAAATTTAAGCACATATACAACCGGCAATATCACGGATATTTCCACCAAAAAATTTGGTATAATTGTATCTGAGTGGAATGAAGAAGTAACCGAAGCCTTATATTCAGGAGCTTTTGATACACTTATTCAACATGGTGCTTCCAAAGAAAATATTAAAAAATATCACGTTCCGGGCAGCTTTGAGCTAACCTTAGGAAGCCAGTGGCTGGCTGCTGATAAAGAAATTGATGCTGTAATTGCCCTTGGTTGTGTAATTCAGGGCGAGACCAAGCATTTTGACTTTATTTGCGATGCTGTGGCTCATGGCATTACTGAAGTTAGTTTGAAATACAACAAACCCGTGATTTTTGGTGTGCTTACACCCAACACCATGAAACAGGCACTTGATCGTGCAGGTGGCAGACATGGCAACAAAGGTGATGAAGCTGCTATTACAGCTATTAAAATGTTAGGATTTAAAAGTTTAATTACTAAGGCATAACTATAATGAAAGTTCTGAAATTTGGAGGTACCTCTGTAGGAAAACCAGAAAGAATGCAATCAGTTGCACAACTGATAAAGAGAGAGAACGGAAAGAAATTAGTAGTTCTATCGGCTGTGTCCGGTACTACCAATTCACTTGTAGATATTTCTGACAAGCTTTGCAAAAAACAGCCTGAAGCTGCAAAGGAAGCAATTGAAAATCTTTTCAAACCTTATGCAGCTTTTGTAGAAGCTTTATTAGCAAGTCCGGCTTCAAAGGAAAAAGGTCATGCCATAATCAGTAAGGTTAGAGGCTTGATTGAGAGTTATGTAGGTAAAGAGTTTGGCGAAAAAGAAACTCGTATTTTGCTAGCTCAGGGAGAACTTATCTCTACACAGTTATTTCAGTTATACATGGAAGAAAGTGGCGAGAAGAGTGTATTGTTATCAGCTTTTGACTTTATGAAGATTGATGAAGATAATGAGCCCGTACTTGCCTTTACAGAAGAGAAATTAACCGCTTTGATACAGCAATCTCCTGAAGCTGATTATTTTATCACACAGGGTTATGTATGTCTGAATAGCAATGGTGAAATCGATAACCTAAAACGTGGTGGTAGCGATTATACCGCTTCGCTTGTTGGTGCTGCGATCCGTGCTGAAGATATTCAAATCTGGACGGATATTGACGGTATGCACAATAACGATCCACGGATTGTAAAGAAGACCTATCCTATTGCTGAGCTGTCATTTGACGAGGCTGCAGAGTTAGCCTATTTCGGTGCCAAAATTCTTCACCCGTCTACTATACTGCCTGCAAAGAAATATAATATTCCGGTAAAATTGTTAAACACAATGGATCCTGATGCAAAAGGTACAGTAATAGCTAACAATACCACTCCTAAAGAATTTAAGGCAATTGCTGCAAAGGATAATATTTACGCAGTGAAAATTAAGTCAACCCGTATGTTGCTGGCTTATGGTTTCCTGAGAAAAGTATTTGAGGTGTTTGAAAAATACAAAACACCAATCGATATGATTACCACTTCAGAAGTTGCTGTTTCTGTAACGTTGGACGAGCCAAAGAATCTGGATAAAATATCTGAAGAGTTAAAAGAATACGGTGTAGTTTCTATTGATAAAGACCAGTCAATTATCTGTATCGTTGGTGATTTTCCTGCTCAAAAAGGTGGCGTTGCCCGTAAAATATTTGAAGCCTTGGAACATATACCTTTGAGAATGATTTCCTATGGTGGAAGTCAAAACAATGTATCTGTACTAATTAGCAGCGAGCATAAAAATGAGGCACTTAATGTGCTTAATGAAGAGCTGTTTGGTCTAAAATAAATAGTTATATAATAGTAAGTTCATAGGTTTTGGATATACTGAAACCTATGAACTATTTTCTAATCAGGTCCCACACTATATCCGGTTCATAGCCTTTTCTGATCAGGTATTCTGCCACTTTGTTGTTTCTGATATAGTCATTCTGTTCTTTTTCCAATTCTCTGTTTCTTTTTTCTATAAGCTTTAGCATGGATGTCTCATAATCTTGCTCGTCTATTTCTTTCATACCTGATTTGATGCAGTTGGGTGAAATTTGCTTTTGCTTAAGCCCCGATAAGATTTTTTTTCTTCCCCATTTTTTTATTCTAAATTTCCCACCTACATAGGATTTTGCAAATCTTTCCTCATTTAAAAAATTTTCTTGTATGAGTTTTGAAATAATCTCGTTAATATCGTCGGTTATTAGTTCGAATTCGTAAAGTTTTTCACGTACTTCGGCATGACATCTGTCCTGATATGCACACCAGGAAGAAATCTTTTGGTATGCTTCCTGAATTGATAGTGATTTTTGTTTTTTAGAGACAGGCATTTTGCTATTTTTACAAAGAATAAGAAATTTCATTGAAAAATAAACAAGCCCTCATATTACTTTTTCTATCCAATGGGATAACTGGGTTTGCTCAGGGGATTACTATGCTTAGTATTCCGTGGTATTTTGCACAAACTGATAATTCCAGTTTTTTTACCATTTGTTATGCAGGAGTAACTGTAGCTTCTCTGTTCTGGGGATTGTATGCCGGTGCAGTAATTGATGGTTTTAACAGAAAAGACGTTTTTCTTGGCACCAATTTTATTGCCGGCCTAATAGTGTTATGTATTGCTTCGCTTGGCTTTAAGGAACGTATTCTCCCCGACGGGCTTATTGTTATGGTGTTTACGGTTACTTTTTTTGGTTATTATATGCATTACCCCAATCTGTATGCATTTGCCCAGGAAATTACCGAACCCAAGTACTACACAAAAATAACTACGTATATAGAGATAATTGGTCAGGCTACTGCTATTATAGCCGCCGGTATATCTGTTATATTGCTGCAAGGGGTTGATTATACGGCTAACTTGCCTTGGCTCGGAGAAGTAAATATACATATTAACAAATGGTATATTTATGAGATATTTTTGTTGGATGGCTTTGCCTATTTCTTGTCTTTTCTGGTCATAATTCTTATTAAGTACAAGGCCATCAAGATGGTATTTGATTATGATGAAGCTCCTTTGATCGAGAGGCTTCGTACTGGTTACGATTACCTGGTTGAACATCCGTTGATTTCACTTTTTGGTGTTTGCTCTTTTGCTATTCTGATCGTTGTTTTGGTGCAGATCTTTGCCCTGCTGCCAATCTATGTAACCAACCATTTGAATGCCAGTGGCGATGTGTTGGCATCTACCGAGTTTATGTATGGGTTGGGATCGCTTATTTCAGGGTTTGCCATCGGGCAGATACTGAAAAGAATGTCGATACCTATGTCTATCATTGTGCTTACATTTTTGACGGGCTTCGCATTTTTGATGGCCGGATTAACTCAAAGTGTTCTATTATATTATCTGTTTGCTATCATTATTGGTTTTACCAATTCAGGATCCAGAATATTCAGGGTTTCTTATTTGTTTGGCTTGATTCCAAACGAGATTATGGGTAGGGTAAATAGTATGTTTAACGTATACAGTACTATTATTCGATTTATATTTCTTATAGCCTTTGCTATGGACTTTTTTAATGAAGGTTCCAATATTACCTATACCTATATGATTTTGGGTGCATATGCCCTAATATCCGGATTTATATTAATTGCAATTCACAAAAAAGTACTGGGTATTACTGAGCCTAAGGTAGTAGAGTCTGAAGCAGTAGAACACTAAATTATTTTGTCTTTTCGGAGATATGCAGACTTCGAAGTTTTGCATACTTCAAAAACTTGGCGTAGCTGCTTATTACGCATATCACTAAGCCATAATATCCATCCATAAAGCCACGATTTAGAATATAGTCGCGAATAAATTTGGCTATTGGACTAATCATAATGTATGGCACAGAGGTCTTTTTCCCCTGTTCAAATAAAGCTCTGGAGGATATTTCTGTAAAAAAGTTTACCTGCTTTACATGTTGCTCTATGCTGTAGAAAGAGTAATGCAGCAAATCGCCTTTTAGCGTTTCAATGTTGCTGCCTTCCTCCATAATAAATTTATCGTGTGGGTTTACCCCTCCCCAGTGGCCTTTGCGACTATTCCAAAGCCTAAGTTTTTTGTCGGGGTACCAACCACAATGTCTGATCCATTTGCCACAATAATTGGTGAGTCTGTTTAGCTGATAACCATCGGCTGCAAAGTTTGCTTTTGCTGAACGTATACTGGCAGCCAATTCGCTGGTTAATGCTTCATCAGCATCCAATGAAAGTATATGCGGGTAGCTTGCCTGGGTTATGGCAAAATTCTTTTGTTCAATATGTCCCGAAAATGGATGTTGGATAAATTTTACTCCGGCTTTACGACAAATTTCAACAGTTTGGTCTGTCGAAAAAGAATCTACTACCACAATTTCATCAGCCACACCAATGAGCGAATCCAGGCAACGCTGTATATTTTTTTCTTCATTGAAGGTTATAATTACAGCTGAAATCTTAATCATGGAGGCTTGGATTTGTTTTGAAATGCATAAGAGGCAGGTATACAAATACCATTGCGAACATTATCCCTGTTTGAGTTTCCAGTGTAGCTTCAAAAAGAAAGGATATGGTAAGTATCAGATAATGCAAACTTAGTAGCAGAAATGACTGACTGGTAATGAAAAATGGAATGTAAAATCCTATGCAAATCGTCAGCAAACCAATGATACCAAGTGCAGTAAGCCAGTATAAAAACTGATTATGTGGCATTAGTACACCTGTTCCTTTTCCTATTACTTCCGGAAAGTGTTGCTCGTAGGCCTCATTAATTTCTGATTTGAGATTGGCAATGCCACAACCGCTTATAGGATTTTCCCGAAAAACTTTCCAGGCTGCCTGATACGATACCATTCTGCCCGATATAGAATAATTGCCCGCACTACCTTTTTTGCCTACCTGATTTAGGTCTTCCAGCGTATTGGTGATTTTATTTTTGAATGTTGGTACAAAAAGGAAGGACAATACCGGAATTGCTAATAATATAAGTGGAACAATTATTAATATTTTAAACTTCTGTTGGTCGAATGCAAATTTTATAGCCATAGCCAGTATGCCGGCATAAAGAGCCACAATTCCGCTCCTGACTGACAATATATGAATGAAAATAAAAAGAAATATAGTTATAGCCCCAATCCATTTTCTTTCGGATATGTTTTTGTAAAAATGCTTCTGATGAAATAAGTATGCTCCAACCAGTGTGGCAAAGGCTATAATGAGACTGAATCGTACATGATTGACTGGTGTGGGCATCACTTTGGAACGAGAATAAGACTCTATAATTTCCTGAAAGTGAAAAAGGAAGTTGACCAAAGTGCCCAATGCGCAAATCGTGCTTACAATCAGAAACCAGTAATAGCAATTCAATATATCCTTATGCGATATATTAGGCAAAACTGCGGCAGCAAATGGAAAAATGACAAAAGGGAGATAGAAAACCAAAATACTACCTACTTTGTCGGAGTTATGAGCATCGGTTGCAATAAGGCTTACTATGTATATTAGATAGATACTTGCAGGCAGCAGATAGGGTTTAAGTCTGGAATAGCTAACCTTTTTTGAGTGGCTAATAGCTGTGATAAGCAAAAGCCCAATACCTATACTCGATAAAGCCCGGAAATAGTCAACTGTGAATATGCCGCTTATAATAAGCAGAAAGGAGACTATAATTAAGCGATTTGTAGACGGCATGGTCAATTTGGCTTTTCAAAGGGATAAAATTAGTGTTTATTTAAGGATATGGAAAATTTGCTATAATTATATAAGCAGTTTTATATTTTGTTAATTACAAAGGATTATTTTTGGTTTTTATCCAACTTGTTTAATGTTTTATACCCTATGAAAAAAATTTTACTAAGCACTTTTTTCTTCTTAATTGCACTTTTTCACAGTTTTGGGCAGTCTACCGTGCCATATTCCAGTTTCGAAGTTTGGTATAATCTGGAAGGAACTTTGCATCCTTTAGGATTTACAAGTTCTAATTTTTTTTATTATCTGACCGATGCATTTTCGGGCATTTTTGGTAATGGTGTTACTACGCCGGCAGCAGTTACAAGAGTTACGCCTGGGAGTGTTGGCGCCTATGCCATTAAAGTATCTAATGTGGTATCTGTTTATACTGAAGATGGGGCTGTTTACGATACAGTACCCGGGTTTTTTATAAATACGCCCAATACAGCTAGTTTAAATCTGAATGATCTGAATCAAAATACAGGAACTGCATTTACAGCCAGGCCTAATGCTATCAAGGCTAAATATAAGTTCAACCAGGGTTCTAAACATTCGACTAGCAAAGATACCGCCGTTGTTGTAGCATGGCTGACCAAATGGAATGAACTAACTCAGACTCGCGATTCTTTAGGTACAGCTTATTTTGAAACCACAGAGTCAAAGACTGCATTTACTGATTTGTATGTGCCATTTGAGTATGAGTCAAATGAAATACCAGATACGATTCGTGTTTTAGTATTTTCATCAATAAACAAACCTGTATCCCCTGCTACCTATATTATTCTAGACAATATTACTTTTGATAATACAATAACCAGTATTTCAACTCCTGTACTTTATAATGGAAATACGCCTCAGGTATATCCCAATCCAACCATGGGAAATAGCATGATACGTGATATGCCTTTGGATGCAACAAAGTTACGTGTAGTTAATTCTTATGGTATTGAAGTTTATACTGCTGTTTTCGACACTGAGGCGGAAATAACAATCCCATCATTAAACTTTCAGAATGGCTTGTATATAGTTAACTATCTGGATGCCAATGACAATGTTCTGTATAATCAAAAATTGGTGGTAAAGAAGTAGTATTATATTTTATTCTAAAACAGAAGACCTGCTATGTCAGGTCTTTTTTTTGTTTTCTACTATTCGATTTTCCAACAATTACTATCTTTAAGCATTAAGCTTTCAATCATCAGCTTTATATGCTTTTATTCTCCCAACTTGCTCAACTAGTATCCGGTAGTACGTGTGTACTTGAAAAAGACAGGCCTGTACAACATCTGCTTTTTGATAGTCGTAAGGTTATAGTTTCGGATTCTTCGGTATTTTTTGCTCTTCGGTCTTCACGAAGGGATGGACATGAGTTTGTAGCCGGTCTTTATGCCAAAGGTATCAGGCAGTTTGTGGTGTCAACCGATTTTGATTGTTCGGTTTTTGCTCATGCCAATTTCTTGCAAGTAAAGGATACAGTACTTGCTTTGCAGCAAATTGCAGCTTTCCATAGAAACCAGTTTTCATATCCCGTAATTGGTATTACGGGTAGCAATGGCAAAACTATAGTCAAAGAATGGTTGTCGGCTATGCTTTCCTCCAATTACCATATAGTCAAAAGCCCGCGCAGTTTTAATAGCCAAATTGGCGTACCCTTATCAGTTTGGCAAATGAGCCGGGAACATCAATTGGGGATTTTTGAAGCTGGTATTTCCCGAAAGGGTGAAATGCAGAACTTGCAGCAAGTAATCAATCCAACCATTTGCATTATTACTAATATTGGTTCAGCACACGATGAAGGTTTTGCTAATAAAACTGAGAAGATAGCGGAGAAACTACTTTTGGCCAAAAATGCCGAGGTTGTACTATATAACGCTGATCAAACTGATCTAAATCAGTATATATTGAATGCAAAGTTTGCCAATACATTTTCATGGGGTGTAGAAGGCAAAGACCTTATAGTTCGCCAGACCAGACAAAAAGGTGTAAGGACAGAATTGGAATTGAGTTTTCGCGGAAAGGATTTTTCTCTGGAAATACCTTTTTCCGATCAGGCATCGGTGCAAAATGTAATGCATACTGTGGCTACTATGTTGTGGCTGGAAATTGAACCTGCATATATAGCCGAGAAGGTTTTGAGTCTGCATCCCTTGCAAATGCGGCTTGAGCTGCGCGAAGGCATAAATGACTGTCAATTGATTGATGATGCTTATAATAATGATTTTGCAGGCCTGACCACGGCACTTGACTTTTTGGATCAGCAAAAGCAAAAGAGCAAAAAGACCGTAATACTTTCTGATTTGTTTGAGTATGGCCGTGAGCCGGAAAAACTGTATGCCGAAATTTCTCAAATTATTCACAGTAAGGGTATTGACAAAGTACTCGGTATTGGTACCGAACTAAAAAGTTTTTGTCAGTTTTTTGGAGAAAAAGCTACTTTTTATACTTCAACCGAAGAGTTTCTGGCACAAACCAATTCGGATGATTTTCATAATGAATTAATATTGATAAAAGGTGCCAGAAAATTTCAGTTTGAGAAAATTGTACAATGGCTTACCGGCAAACTGCACGGTACGGTGTTGGAAATAAATCTTGATGCACTAAGTCATAACCTGAATTTTTATCGGTCTATATTAAAACCTGAAACCAAAATTATGGTAATGGTCAAAGCCTTTGCTTATGGATCGGGAAGTGCAGAAGTGGCCAGTCTTTTACAATTTCATAAGGTCGATTATTTGGGTGTTGCCTATGCCGATGAAGGCATTCAACTGCGAAAAGATGGGATAACTCTGCCCATTATGGTTATGAACTCATCGGCTTCAGCATTTAGCAAACTGCTACAATACAACCTGGAGCCTGAAATTTATAGCTTTAAACTGTTTTCTGAATTGCTGGAAAGCAGACTTGTACTGGATAAACGAATTCCAATACACTTGAAAATAGATACAGGAATGCATCGCTTGGGTTTTGAGGAAAAAGACCTTCCAAAGCTAATTGATTTACTTCAACAATATGAGGAAAAAATTGAGGTAAAATCCGTTTTTACTCACCTGGCGGCTGCTGATGAAGAAGGGTTTAATCCTTTTACTACCGGGCAACTGGATGTTTTTGAAAAAATTTGTGCATCGATTGAACAGGCATTGGGGTATTCGTTTATTCGTCATGCACTAAACTCTGCAGGCATAGTTCGCTTTCCTAACCGACAAATGGATATGGTAAGGCTTGGCATAGGGCTGTATGGAGTAGAGGCTACAGGAACCGATCAGGGTGCATTGCTACCGGTGGGTACACTCAAAACCACTATTTCGCAGATCAAAGATGTGCAGGCTGGTGAAACCGTAGGATACAGTCGCAAGGGTAAGGTAGATACTGACAAACGCATAGCAACCATAGCCATAGGATATGCCGATGGCTACAGCAGAAGGTTTGGCAATGGTGTAGGTGAGGTGTTGTTAAATAATGTGCTTTGCCCCATTATTGGCAATGTATGTATGGATATGTGTATGGTCGATATAACCGGAGTAGATGCCCGGGAAGGTGATACAGTAATTGTTTTTGGCAAAAAACCTGATATACTGACTGGTGCACAAAAAATTGGAACAATTCCGTATGAAATTCTGACCGGTATTGGTGAGCGTGTCAAAAGAGTTTTTTATTCTGAATGAAATTATTGGCCGGGTTTTGTCGTTAAAATTATTACTTGATATTGTCTTTTACACAAGAAGGAAGTATCTTCGTTTAAAATGGTTCTAAATAACTTTATGGATAAAGTTCAACGAAGTCTGGCAGAATTAGCGATTGGTGAAAAGGCTACCATTTGCTGCATTCGCGATGAGGATATATCGGTAAAGTTATTTGAAATGGGTTGCCTGCCGGGTGCTGAAGTAAAAATGTGTTGCAGGGCTCCATTTGGAGGTCCGGTGTGTTTTTCTGTAGCAGGCTATCAACTTTCGCTGCGTGTGGATGAAGCAAGTAGAGTAATGCTCCAAGCTGTGTAATGAGTCTGAAATCAAATCCGAAAATAGCCCTGTTGGGAAACCCCAATTGCGGCAAATCATCCCTTTTTAATCACCTGACCGGTTTAAACCAAAAAGTTGGAAATTTTCCCGGTGTAACGGTCGATAAAAAAACGGGTAAATCCAAAATCAGCGATTATATAACGGCCGATGTAATAGATCTGCCCGGTATCTATAGTTTATACCCAAGGTCGGTTGATGAACAAATCGTTTTCGATTATCTTTCTGACTCCAATTCTGCCGATTATCCGGATCTGTTGCTGGTTATTGTTGATTCATCCAATCTAAAGAGAAATTTGTTTCTTTTTAGTCAGTTGTATGATCTGGGTATACCAATCATATTGGTGCTAACCATGTCCGACGTAGCTCAGACCAATGGTTTAAGCATCAATTCTGATGGCCTCAAAGCCGCCTTAAAAGTGCCGGTAGTCCTGGTAAATGCCCGTACAGGCAAAAATCTTTTCCGTCTTAAAGAACTCATAGCCAATCCGCCGGTACATCCTCAGAATTTTAGTTTTCCGGTAGACCAATTGGCACCGGAACTAATAGCGGAAGTAAAACAGGAAATTTCTGTTTCCAATAGTTACCTGGCCTTACAGTACGCACATCAGTTTGAGAACATCCACCGATTTGACGAAAATACCAAATCCCGGTTAAGAGCTATAGTAGGCAATCACAAATTTAATAGTCGCGCTTTGCAGGTTAGTGAAACCATGCATCGCTATGCGGCTGTTGATGAGATTATTGCCAAAGTGCTTTCCGGCTTTTCGGTAGAAACCATTTCCGATAAAATTGACAAACTACTTACACACAGAGTGTGGGGGTATTTGATATTCTTCGGCATCATGTTCGTAATGTTTCAATCGGTATTTTCATGGGCTTCCTGGCCTATGGATATGATCGATGAGGGCATAAGTGCAATTTCTGAATGGGTTAGAAACTCGATGACTCCCGGTCCATTGACCGATTTGCTGGTAGATGGTGTAATAGCCGGACTTGGTGGTATACTTATTTTTATTCCGCAGATAGCTATATTGTTTGGTTTTATTTCCATTTTGGAAGAGACAGGCTATATGGCTCGTGTGATGTTTATTATGGACAAATTCATGCGCAAGTTTGGTATGAATGGCCGAAGCGTGGTACCACTTATATCGGGCATAGCCTGTGCTGTGCCTGCTGTAATGACTACCCGTAGTATTGATAATGTAAAGGAACGACTGATAACCATATTTGTAACACCATTTATGAGTTGTTCGGCACGTTTGCCGGTTTATACCGTATTAATAGCATTGGTTATACCCGATCGTAGTTTTTTGGGCTTAGTCAATTTGCAGGGATTGGTATTGATGGGCTTGTATCTTGCAGGGTTTCTGATGGCTGTTTTTACCGGTATTGTTATGAACTGGTTGATTAATCCTTCCGGGCCTAAAAGTTTTTTTATGCTCGAACTGCCTTCGTACAAATCGCCCAGATGGGCCAACGTCTTTTACACAATTCTTGAAAAAGTAAAATCTTTTACCTTCGAAGCAGGTAAAGTAATAATGGCTATATCGGTTATACTTTGGGTACTATCGTCATTTGGTCCTTCGGAAAAAATAGAATCGGGTAAAGCCGAAATACTAAAACTTGCCGAGGTGAAAAGCCTTTCTGAAGCCGAATTGGAGCGATTGCTGGCAGCAAGTTCACTGGAAAATTCCTATGCCGGTCATTTTGGTAAGTTTATAGAGCCGGCCATAAGGCCTTTGGGTTTTGACTGGAAAATCGGAATAGCCTTGTTTACCTCCTTTGCAGCCCGCGAAGTATTTGTTGGTACCATGTCTACCATATATAGCATCGGCGATGATGCAGAAAGTGGCACCATCAAAAGCCGTATGCAGCGCGAACGCAATCCTACTACCGGAAAACCTATGTATACCCTGCCACTAGGTATTTCCCTGCTTTTATTTTATGCATTTGCCATGCAGTGTATGAGCACCCTGGCCATTGTGTATCGGGAAACCAAGAGTATAAAATGGCCCCTGATCCAATTCGTGTTTATGACGGGAGTGGCCTATTTTTGGAGTTTTGTAGCGTATCAGTTGCTGTCGTAGACGAGTTAATAATGGCGTCCTCCAATGTCGCTATACAATTTGCACCTTTAAAGCCTGTATTTCGTGTAGGTAGTGAAAGTATTAAAAAATATGGCCCCATCTGGCGCTAGGTTGTTAAAGAGGTAGGAACTGGTTCAATTGTCCTTGGACTTTTTTAGAATAGTTAATAAAATAAGCAATGGGCACAAGCGGAGGCTTGCGCTAGAGATGGCTATATTGACCGTTGGATTGGAACAAAGCCTTAAAAAATATCATTGGTATGAATTGGTATAATTTGATTTTCTTTCACATTTTTAAACGCTATTTTAAAAATGGAAAATATAAAAATGATATTCCTTGGTTAACAGCGTCTTCCATATTAGGCGTATCATCATCTTTTTTTTTATTGAGTATTATCCTTCTTATTTACTTTTTTTTCATAAATAGAAATGTGCCATTGCTTGATAATAGTTTGATAATTATCTATGGATTTATATTTGTAATTATAAATTACTTTTATTTCACATATGATAAACATTATATAAAAATTTATAACAAATTTAAAATCTCAAATAAGAATAATGGAACTATAGAATTGTTGTCTTGGGCTTATGTGATTACAGGATTTATTTCTGTGCCAATCGTTGCCTTGATTATTCGATAGAAATTAAAATTGTGAGCTATTCCCCATCTGTCGCTAGGTTGTTAAAGAGGTAGGAACTGGTTCGATTGTCCGTGGCTGTTGTACAACTCTTCCTTTTGTTGGTGTTTTTCGCCAGCAAACCAGCCTATCCCGCCGCTGTTGGTCTTGGCATCCCCTCGCCGTCGTTGTGTCTTCTGACCAACGACCAAAGACTAGGTTGTCAATTATTTTCTATTTGCAGTATTTTTTAAAAATGGATTTTCGTTTAGTTTTAGGTTATGGATCCTATCATAGACAGTCCTGTAGTATTTTTTACAGCAACCATTTTGGACTGGAAAAAGCTATTGCAGCCTGAAAAGTATAAGAAAGTAATAATACATAGCCTTGCATTTTTAGTTAATGAAAACAGAGTAAAGGTATACGCCTTTACAATAATGGATAACCATATTCATTTGATTTGGCAGGCATTGCCAAAGAATACTCCAGAGCAATTACAAAGAAGTTTTCTTCGTTTTACTACCCAACAGATTAAGTTTGATTTACAAGAGCATCATCTAAACGTGTTAGAGTTGTTTTATGTAGGTGCAAAAGACAGAATGTATCAATTTTGGGAACGTAATCCTTTGAGTGTAGAATTGTATACTCCGGCAGTGATGTATCAAAAATTAGAATACATTCACGAAAATCCTGTAAAGGCTGGTCTTTGTAGGATGCCTGAGGAATACAGATATTCATCAGCAAGTTTTTACGAAACCGGCGAAAAAGAATGGGTTTGGTTGAGTCATATAGATGAATAATTTCGAAGTATATATGAGTCGTTGGTCATAAGACCAACAGCGGCGAAAATAAATTAAGCTTGATTTTATATCGAGCTGCTTATCCGTTTTCTGAAATCAAACTAGATGAAATTTAAGTTGGCCAGAGGCCAAAATAATGAAAATCACTCGGTGAAAAACCCGAGTGATAATTGTTGGAGGGCCACCACCAAAAACTTAAGTTCTGCCTTCGGCCACCAATCGACCCAGCCTAAGCTTGCACCAACATCCGTCAAATAAAAGGTCCTATTTTACACTTGTTCCAGGTCTTTTTTAGACTTCCTGTACAGGTAGTTATTGAAGATGTTTCTTTTGGCAAAGCGGTAAATCTTATCCGAATTGACCATTTTCTGAACTACATTTTTATTGACACCAAAATATTCGTACGTCGTGCCGTCCAGGAATGAAATTTCCAGTAAAAGTCCTTTGTGCTTAAAATCTGCAATGCCGGATTCACTAGTCGTGATAAGATATTCTTCCAGATTAGCAGCTTTGGTTTCTGGCGCTATACTTATCAAAAAGTGGTAGCCGTCTATTATTTTAAGGCTTTTCTGTTCAGCAATTGCTTTTTCACTTTCATCCTGAAATTTATCAGGGTGAAATTCTTTTATTAGGTTTCTATAAGTTGTTTTTAATTGCTTCAGCTCAATTTCACCATCTATATTAAAAAGCTTCTTATATTCATTTATCCGTTTCATAGGGTAATTTTTGGTATCAAGAACAAAGATATTACTTAAATCGTTCATTATACCAGCCCGTCCAGATGTTCTATTATAAAAATCGCTGAACCAAAGACACCCGTCTTAGCTCTTGCCGTCAATGCAATAGTAAAAAAAGTTAGTACAATGCATCCTGGTTTTCACCTGCCGGAATAACCTTTCGGTTTTATAAGTATGAATGATAGCAAGTATAATTATTTGCTATTTAGTATAGACAACGACATAACGTTAATCCAATGTTAATACCTGCCAGCTATTCGTAATACAAACTTAATATTCCCTTAACACCCTCATTTTCTATATTTAATAATTTTGTCTTCCTCAAACAGAACAGGATGTTGCAAAATATTAAAAAGCTAAAATTGACCGGAGCAGACGTTTTTTCACTGTTGCCATGGCTATTGCTTTTGCCTGCTTTGGTTATCAATATACATCTTAATCCGCTGCTTGCTGATGAACCAATACGGGCATTAGTTGCCCTGGAAATGTATATTTCTGACAATATCTGGACGCCTTCCATGAATGGTGAGTATTATTACAATAAACCTCCGCTTTATAATTGGATTCTTCTTAGTCTATTTAACCTCCTTGGGTCTTTTGATGAATGGGTAATCAGAATCCCTACCATTCTCTCTCTGGTTGTTTTTTGCCTTAGTATTTATATATTTTTCAGAAGCAGGATATCAAAACCAGCCGCTTTACTTATAGCATTTGCCACTATTTCTTCCGGAAGAATATTGTTTTATGACTCATTTCTGGGGTTGATTGATTGTACTTTCTCACTCCTGATTTTCTGGATATTTATTGCACTTATTCATTATTCTTCGAAGAAAAAATGGCTAAGTATGTTTCTGATCTGCTATACCCTAACTGCGGCTGCCTTTCTTATGAAAGGACTTCCAGCACCGGTATTTACAGGCATAAGTATTTTGGCAATTGCATTTTCTGAGAAAAAATGGGCTAAGCTTTTCTCATGGCAACACGCCTTGGGCATTATTTCATTCTTTGCTATTTTGGGTGCGTATTACTTTTTTTATCAGCAATACAATTCGCTGGAGCAAGTCTTCACAACACTGTGGGCCGAGTCGGCTAAAAGAACAGTTGCAGAAACCTCCATCATCAAATCTATTTCTCATATATTAAGTTTCCCTTTTCAGTTTCTGTTTCACTTCCTCCCATTCTCCATATTGGTAGTATTTGTTTTTGCAGGTAACCCTTTAAAACTGCTTAGGGAAAACGCATTACTAAGAGCATGTACATACATTTTTCTGTTCAATATTATTATTTATTGGTTTTCACCAGAAACCAGACCAAGGTATCTTTTTATGTTGTTGCCCATGTTTTTTGCTCTTCCGGTATTTATGTTTCTGGAAGCCCAAAAGTATAACCATACTTGGGTACAATATCTTTCCAAAGGTTTTATGGTTATTACGGCAGTACTTGCTGTTGCCGGTTGGGTTCCATTTTTTGTACTTCCGTCTTCCATGATTGTCATATCAACCATATTTCAGAGCGTTTTTATCTATCTGACATTGGGCATACTTGCCTTTTGCATGTATAAAAAATATGCCGATGCATCGACCATATTTATTTCTGCTCTGCTGATTGCCCGTGTAGGTTTCAACTTTTTTGTTTTGCCTTATCGGCAGCTGACTATAGATGAAGTAAATTTTAAAAAAAATGCCGAGTCTGTTGCCAGACTGGCAAGTAACAACAGGATATATTTCCAGGCAGGTTTGCCAATTGGACCAACCGAAAGTTTTTACATCAGCAGAAGTAAAAAACAGATCGTAAAACCTGTCAATATATTGCCCAAGAAAGGTGAATATTTGATCATTCAGCCGGGCTCGCTTGACAAGCAAAAGTACAAGTTTACTGCAATTACAGACTTTGAAGTACGGTATCAAAAAACCAGGCTTCAACTTGTCAGAATGGAGGAATGATGAAGAAAAATACACTAATCATCCTTCTAAAATTAACTGTTGGTTTTGGAGCACTTACCTTACTTATTTATCGTGTAGACTTTTACCGGATATGGAATCTGGTGAAATATTCCAATGGCCTGTTATTGGGAATGGCATTATTCCTATTTATTATATCCAAACTGTTTTCTGCTTACCGGTTAAAACATTTTTTCAGCAATATTCAATTGGAAATCAGCCAGTCTTATAATCTGAAACTTTATTTGCTGGGCATGTACTACAATACCATTTTGCCGGGAGGAATTGGAGGCGATGGATATAAAGTATGGGTTCTGCTGAAAAGATTAAAAGATCAGAACCTAAACCGATCGCAATTGATCAAAGCAATTTTGTATGACAGAATAAATGGCTTACTAGTGCTTACCTGTTTATTGGCGCTGTTGTTGTTTTTCTATATTCATCAATTGGCACTGATTCCTGTTTTCATAGTTGGGTTAATTGCAATTGCTTCCATCCACAAACTGTTTTTTTCAGCTTTTGATTTATTTCTTCCTACACTCTATTCCCTGGGAGTACAACTAAGTCAATTGCTTTCAGCTATTTGCATTATTTATGCACTTGGAATTACTCAAAATATTAGCAGTATGTTGATTGTATTTATGGTTTCGTCAATTGCCAGTGCATTGCCTATAAGTATTGGCGGAATTGGTATTAGAGAATTGGTCTTTTATTATCTTTCCGGATACCTCCAAATCAGCACCGAAAAAGGCGTAAGCATTGCACTCGTTTTTTTCCTTATATCATTTTTAGTTTCCATGTCCGGGTTTTATTTCAGCATTGTTAGTCCTGAAAAAATCCCTTATCAATCAATCAAAAATTTAAATCCACAGACCGGAATATGAAAAAGATGGTTTCTATAGTTGTGCCTTTTTACAATGAGGAGGGCAATGTTACAGAACTGGTCAGTCAAGTAACCAGGGTTATGTCCCAATCTGGTTATCCCTATGAATTGATTTTGGTAAATGACGGCAGCAATGATTTGACCTGGTTTTATATGCAAAAGGCTATTGAGGACTTTACGCATGTATCGGCAATAGACCTGGCTGGAAATTATGGACAAACTATAGCTTTACGTGCCGGTTTTGAAAAATCAATAGGCGAAATAATAGTAGCTATGGACGGCGATTTGCAGCATGATCCGCTTTATATCCCGCAATTTCTTCAATACATTGAAAAGGGTTATGATATGGTAGGCGGTGCAAAAGCCAAAAGACCGGATGGCAAAATTAAAAGTAACATTTCAAACCTGGCTCATAAAATCATTTGCAATATAACCGGTGTTAAGCTTCAATATTTTGGAGCTACATTTAAAGTTTTTAGGAGCTATCTGCTGGAAAATTCAAATATGCTAGGCGATGCTCACCGATTTCTGGGTGCGTTGGTAGCCAGAAAGGGCATTCGGTATATAGAAATTCCCATTGAAATTGCATCCAGAAATTCGGGCAGCAGTAAATACAAATGGAATAAGGTGTTTTTTGTGCTTTTGGATATAATCTTTTTAAAGTTTATAGTTTCTTATATCAGAAAACCCTTTCGCTTATTTGGCTTTGTTGGTTTGTCCTGTCTGATAGTGGGTTTCCTTGGAACTATATATTTTATTGGCGGGTCACTATTGGCCGATTTTAATATCAAAGAACATTTCCTGGCTGAGTTCCTGTTTGCTTTAGTACTATTATTAGTTGGAGCAATTTTTCTGAGTTTTGGAGTAATTGCCGAGTTAGGAGTTTATAACTATTTCTCAAAGAATTCATTGCCACCATATAATATCAGAGAAGTAGCCAAGGAAAAAGATTCAAAAAGTATTCTAAGTGTATCCAGTCAGAACTATTATTAATGCCGACGATTTTGGCTGGGATGATGATTCAACGCAAGCCATATTGGAACTTGCCTCAAATGAGCGAATATCCAGTACCACCGTTATGGCCAATTTGGTTCAATATGACGAGTTAAAAGCCCTCAAACAGTTTCAGAATATTTCTGTTGGGTTGCATTTAAACTTAATTGATGGGCTGCCACTAAGTCAGCCGCATCAAGTATCTACCATCATCAATCCGCAGACCGGAAATTTTTATCCAGCCAATATACTTTGGATGCGGGTTTTGCAAGGTAAAGTTTGTAGCAAACATATTTCACAAGAGGTTACCAGTCAGGTTCAGATGCTACGCGACCATGGAATTGCCATTTCCCATGCCGACAGTCACCAGCATATTCATATTTTTCCTGGCTTAAGTCAGCATATAACCAATTGTCTGAAAGCCAATCATATTCATAAAATCAGAAATTGTAACATTCCCGAATTTTATGATACAAGGCGGTTTGTAATAAAGGTTTTTAACCAAATTGCCGAATTAAAATGCAAAAAGGTTGATTGCAACAATAAGCTTATTTCTGCCTTCTCGATTTATCAGAATATTGACCTTGAGATGTTTAAAAAGAAAGTTTTGCCAGTTATGCTCAGCAATAAGTTGACTGAGCTAATGGTACATCCGGCTAAAAAAAATAAAGAAGGATCCTATATGCAACGCAAAAGTGAATTTGATTTTCTGAAACAGGCCAATTGGAAGGATTTATTGGCAAAAAATAAAATACAGCTCATTGGTTGGGATAAAGTATAAGCAGAAAAAACCTGATTATTTGTTAGCCAGTATACGCTATTACATTATTGAAATAATTTCTACGTCATTAAATAAAACTTGAAATAAAATTCCTAATTTGGCTGGAAAATTAATAAAAACACTATGAAAAAATTTTTACTACTGTTCATTCTAACATTTTTCTGGTTAAGTATTTATGCCCAAAATATCAGCTTTACACCTACTACACTTTCTCCATTCAGCTCTATGATTGACTCCGATTCTGAAATTCAATCTACTACTGTGCATGCCAACAACTTCTCATCTTTTGGCTTATTAAGTGTAAGCGTAAATGAACCTTTTCAGGTATCGTTAGACCAAACAAATTGGGGAATGGCATTAACTATATCAGTTAATATAAGTACCAATTCACCTGGTGGAATGACTCGATATGCTTCAATTCCAACAACGGTTTATGTTCGATTTTCACCAACTGAAACTGGTGATTTTAGCGAAAATCTATTTGCAGCATTTGGTGGCAGGTCAAATTTTATAACCTTATCAGGCAGTACACTGTTGCCAACTTCGATTACTAATTCAATTAATACTAATTCTACGCTGGGTTATCCAAACCCGATATCAGGTTTAGTTTTTAATGTAGCTCCTCAGTATGAAAAAACTAACTACAAAATAATCTCTGGTATTGGAACAACTGTAGCCGACGGCAACGTGAATAATGGAGTTATTTCATTTGCTAACATTACTTCTGGACATTATACGCTGGTAATTATATCAGAAGATAATACCTACACACAATCTGTAATAGTTCCGTAACAGGAGATTATTTATACTATTTTGGGGAAGTTTGTTCAATCTTCATTTACAGAACAGATTTGGGATGAACTCCCCAAAAAATTCACAAATTGGTTTAATTGAAAAGTAAACCAAATGCTGTTTTTGATAATCGATTATGCATAGAAAGTTTTCTTTTTCATCATCCTGATTTAAATACCAAACACATTACAAACCATTGTCATTCACTATTAACCGCGATCCGCTATCTTTTACTTCATTAACCAGCCAAGCGAAAGATTCATAGCATTCAGATTGGGCGAGAAACGATTTTTTTCAACAGAATAAACTGTAGTTTGGGCTTCCAACAAAAGTCTATCGGACAAGAAACTGCTAAACCCAATATTTAGCCCGCCATAACTTTCGATATGTTTGTTTTCGTAGCTACCAAATGACCCATCAAATTGCCTGAATACAAATGCACCTTCCAGATAAGGTTGTGCAAATATGCCGGTGGTTTGAGTTAGCCATTTATAAACCTTAATTCTAGGACCTAACTGAAAGGATACATTGGAGGTCTTTTCCTGTGAACGGCTTATGATATTTTCTCCCTTTATATTTTCTGAAACTATCGATAGTGAAACCCCCAGCTGGATCCAATTGGTCATAAATATATCCAACTGTGGCGCAATACCTATGCTGGTATTTTTTTGTGACATTTCATTTTTTCGTTGCGAAAATATTAGCCTGCCGGAAAGCACCTTTTTATCAATCAAATCCTGAGGAGTTTGACCCACTACTTCACCCGGATTTTTTATATGTATATTAAGCCCAATTTTATTGCCTATGGAGTATTGCCCATTTATACTACGTGACTTGATTTCCACATCGCCATTATATCCGGCCTGATGGTAATTGACGGCAAATGGAACAATTTCTGCTGAAAGTCCCGGCGTAAGAAACCACATAAAACCAGCTTGTAAGCCTGCATTAAAACCATTAAACCGATACTTAATATCCTGGTCTATTTCCTGAGCCCTGCCATAACCCATGCCTATATTTGCTTCAAAAAATATATAAGTATTAGAAATTAATGGATTATAGCGTCTGTAAAATACACTCCATTGATTAGTTCTACTTTCTAAAAGCGTGCTTTGTATTACTCTTTGCTTTGCGTTTTCGTAGTTGAAAATTAGACCTACTGCATCTTTTTCAGTAATAAAATAGCCGGCAAGTGGCCTAATTCTATATACTTGATGCTTGTCAAAATCCAGTGAACCACTTACATACCAGGAATTTTTATTGATCTGAGCCTGAGCTATAAAAGTGGCAAATAAAAAGAATATCGCAAGCAGTCTGATCATCATTTTACCTGGTAGTTTATAGTAAATGAAATAGCCTGAAAAGAAGCTTTAAAACTTAAGTCTCTGGTTGCACGCTTGTCACCCGGACGTTCCAGATTGAGTTCAATTGGATTAAATTCCAGAATAAACCTTTTGCTAAGCGAATACCAAATGGATGGTTGTAATAGTATTCCATACGAGATGCCTTCTGCTGACTGGTTGCTCTCGCCAAGATTATTTTCGTAATACGTAGTAGATTTATAATAAGTAACATAAGGGACCAGATTGCAAAACAGACTTGTGCGAAATTTGCTTCCGCTCAAAAATCCAAATGAAGGGCCTGCCTTGTAGGTCGATGTATGTTGCTTAATTTCATTGAAAATCGAATTGCCTGAACTTTGCTGGTAGATTTGTTTAGCATTTCCGTAACTATAGTTTTCCTTATAACGGCTCATACCATAGCTCAAATAGATTCCCGTTTGCCAATGCTGATTTATAAAATACCTCCCCTGTCCGGTAATTTTCCAATTGGTATTAGTTTCTTTGTATCGGGTAGTATTAGCCAGGCTCGATTCCTGGTCATTTTTTAACTTTCCTTCTTTATACATAAAACTTCCACCCAAACTGGAAACGATACTTCCACGCTCAATCTGAGCATATACCATAGTATTGGTCATTAAAAAAAGTATATACAAGATCCAATGATAGTACATATAAAAGTGTTGTTACATATCTAATAATTTTGACTCGACGATTGTTATACACACTTACTGAAACCCTTGCTGTGACTGATATTTTTTCTATTATTGATCGTTGTACTTAGAAAAATTCCGGCAAATGGAATTTTTTTGCAGCAAAAAGTATTAAGTAATTATACACCCTTCGATTATTCAATAGATAAATTTTCTCAATGGAAAAATGTATTCAGGATGAATTAATCCGCAGCCTTCGCGAGCTATATCAGGCATTGGAACAACCACTTTTGCCTACTTATATTCGATATGTAAAAGAAAATTGTCAGGATGACTTTCAAAAACTCGCTTCCAATTGGAGGTTCAGAGAGTATATACTTACCATGAGGCCTATTCCTAACCGGTTTCTAGAGTTTAAAAGATCTTATCACCGCTTATTAATTGATGCATACCTAAATGCTCGCTGAAATCCATTTTTTGCCAATTGGCTATTTAGCGGCAGCTTTAACTCCATATTTCAAAAAAACATGTATTTTTGGAAAAAATTATTACTATGAATTTTCCTGAAGAATTGCGATACACCGAAGAACATGAATGGGTAAAACTTGATGGCGACACCGCTACTATTGGTATTACTGACTTTGCTCAAAGTGAACTGGGCGACATCGTTTATGTAGACGTAAATACAATTGGCGATGAAGTTGATCAGAACGAGGTTTTTGGTAGTGTAGAAGCTGTAAAAACAGTATCTGATTTGTTTATGCCAATAAGCGGCGAAGTACTAGAAATCAATGAATTAATAGACGACAAACCTGAATTGGTAAACAGCGATCCTTATGGCGACGGCTGGATAATAAAAGTTAAGGTTGCCGATAAAAGCCAGTTTGAAGATTTACTTTCTGCTTCTGCCTACAAAGAACTAATTGGAAAGTAATTTCCATGTTCATAAGGTATAACATATTCTCATTTGCCTGGGCCGCAATGATCCTGCTTTTTACCCTTATGCCGGGTAATCAGATGCCTAAGATTGAGTTTATTATAAGCTTCGACAAGGTTGCTCATTTAGCAATTTTTGCCGTGCAGTCACTATTGCTGATAGTAGGCTTTCTGAAGCAATATACCTTTAGGTTTTTCAGAGAAAATGCCGTTTTTATGGCCATATCGTTATCAGTGATTTATGGCACTTTGATCGAACTGGCTCAAAGTTTTGTTCCGGGCAGAGGGGTTGAATTGGGCGATCTTATAGCCGATTCACTGGGTGGTTTTCTGGGTTGGGGCCTGTTTTACATTCTATATAAAATGGAGCTCCGCTAGCCTTTTTTAAACTTCAAACCTATGCGTATTTTTTTATTTTCTTGCCTGTTTACTTTCATACCTCTATTCTTATACGCTCAGTCTGTTGATAGAGCCAGAATACATGTGGATACACTTTGTGCTTCCAACATGCATGGACGCGGGGCAACTTTCCATGGCGATAGTATTGCTGCTTCCTATTTGCAGGATCGCTTCGCAGAGTTTGGTCTTAAAAAGTTCAGAGGCAAATACTTTCAAGCATTTAATTACCCAATCAATACATTTCCTGGCAAGGTATCATTAAAAATTGATAACAAACCTTTAAATGCCGGTACCGATTTTATTCTACATCCTGCCTCAAATACGGGTAAAGGTATTAGCAAAATAGTTTGTCTGGATACCGCTATTTTTACCAATAAAAAACTGGCGGACAAGTTTTTACGAAGCAACTTGAGCAAAAATGCACTTGTAATTAACAGTACAGACTTAAAGCGATTAACCACATTGAATCCGGAATTTACGCAAAAGATATTTTCTGCTGCCTGTATTATTGAACGTACCACGAAATTGACAGCCAGTTTGTCCGGTACACAATATCAAATCCCCTATTTTCAAGTACAGTATGATCAATTTCATATGGAAGAAAGTGAAGTTGAGTATGATGTTGAAGCTCATTTGATCGATAATTATCCCAGTCAAAACGTAATTGGATATATACAGGGCAAAGTAAAGCCGGATTCTTTTATAGTATTTTCTGCACATTATGACCACTTGGGCAGAATGGGAAATGATGTTTATTTTCCCGGTGCCAATGACAATGGCAGTGGAGTTTCTATGTTGCTTGAACTTGCCATATATTACTCCATGCCGGAGAATCAACCGGATTGTTCGATTGCTTTTATGCTCTTTTCGGCCGAAGAAGCCGGCCTGATCGGGTCAAAATATTATGTAGAAAATCCGTTGTTTTCACTAAAGAAAATTAAGTTTCTGGTCAATATGGATTTGTTGGGAACAGGCGAAACCGGCTTGATGGTAGTAAATGGAGCTGTATTTACCAATCAATATAACCTGCTAACATCAATCAACGAAAGCAAAAGCTATTTGCCCGAAATCAAAAAACGTGGAGAAGCCGCAAATTCCGATCATTACTTCTTTACTAAAGCCGGTGTACCTGCATTTTTTATATATACTATGGGTGGTATTTCTGCTTATCATGATGTGTATGATGTACCCGAAACATTGCCTTTTACGGAGTTTGAAGATGTATTTAAACTTTTGACTGATTTTGTTGCAGCGCTGCAATTATGAGATATATTTTTTTCGTTTTTTTATCGATCATTACTGCTGTGGTTATATGGTCATTTTGTTTAAATAACTCACAACATATTTCTGCCAATAATACTCAAATACATTATAACGGTAGGATAGATTTTTCAGATTCGTTACAGCCTTCTTTTTATTACCCAGGGACGGAGATAACTATCTTGTTTTCAGGAACAAGTTGTACTATCAAATTAGGCCAGGAAAGCTTTGGTGATATTGATGAATACGGAAATCCGCATACCAATTTCTACACAGTACTATTGGATGGTAAGCATACTATTATTAAAGCAAAAGAAGGTTTAAATAGCTATCAAGTCGGCAAGCAGCTAAAAGACACCATTCATACCTTGCAAATCTGGAAACGCACAGAAGCAATTTGTGGTCGTGGATATTTTGGAGGGATTACGATAGATAAAAGTGCCAAACTTTTTCCGGTCAGAGTTCCTAAACGGAAAATTGAGTTTATCGGCAACTCAATTACATGCGGGTATGGGCTGGATGGTGATAATAAAGATTGCAAGTTCTCTGCAGCTACTGAAAACAACTATCTAACCTACGGAGCTATAGTTGCTCGTAAATTGGATGCAGAATATCGGGCTGTGGCGTATAGTGGCAAGGGTATTTTTCAGAATTTTGGTGGAGGCAGAGAAGATGTTATGCCTGATTTGTATCAACGCCAAAACCCCTTGGACGAATATAGCCAGTGGAATTTGAAATCCTGGATTCCTGATTTGGTAGTGATAAATTTGGGAACGAATGACTTTGCTCATGAAGTTCCTGACTCAGCAGGATTTGTAAAGAATTATGCCGGACTTTTGCGAACCATTCAGGGTAATTATCCCGATGCAAAGATTGTTTGTCTGATCAGCCAGATGTTATCCGACCATTGGCCTGTAGGGGTGAATGCGAGAACGAATTGTAAGAAGTTTATTGAAGCTGCTATTTCAGAGTTGAATAGCAAAAATATATACGTGACCGAACTAAGTGCTCAAGGCGACAATGGATACGGATGTGACTACCATCCCAACAAAAAACAAAACGAAATTAATGGTGCTGAGTTGACAACATTTATTATGGAAGAAGTAGTAAAATAATATCTAACTACGAAGGTCACAAAGTTATCCTCTGTGACCTTTGTGATTTTCTTTCTCCTTACTCCTTTCTCCTTACTCCTTACTCCTTACTTCAAACTCCACACCCCAATTTACTTCCCGGCTAACTTCCTGGCATAGGCAACCAAACTTTCGCTTCCTGCTTTAGCCTCTAAGCCTTCAGGTAGTTTGCGCAAAATCCATTTCACAGTCCAGTTTACAGATTCATCTTTTTTTAGCATGGCATAAGCTCCCTGCTGTTCTACTTCAATATAACTCTTGTCCGGATTGGTATATATTTCAATTTCTCCTTCACCCGGAGCATTTTTTTCTAAGGGTACATCTTCGAAAACTTTTACCAGAATATATCCATTATTTACCTGTGCCAACCAACCTTCTGCTCCATCAGCCAATAGCTTTGGAACACCTGACGGAATAGTCACAGCACTGTAATCAAACCAGGTAATTCCGTTCAAATCCTTCACCAGAGGTGCCAGTAAGCCGGTTTTCTTAACTTTTCCTGTAGGGAAAAATGTAATTCCATTCGGTTCAACTCGGGTAATCTCCCATGGAGCAACGTTACCATCTTTTTCACTTTGGTTGGCAATGCTATATACTACCGAAAATGATGTATCAGTCACATTAGGACTAATAGATTTGGTAATTACATAACCCTGAATACTGTCTTTTTCGCTGGTCATTTTTATCAAACTTTCAGAATATTCTGCCTTATAGGCATTCTGGTTAATTTCTTTTGCAGGTGGCCAGCCCCATGCACTTTGCGGACTAGTCCAGAAAGTAGATCCCCAATTGTCAGCATTTATTTCCGGACCGGTCAGGAAATTTTTTCCATCAATGGTAATAGATTTGATCTTACCTCCATTTTCGGCATCAACGGCCAATGTTTGTCCCGGTACTACCAGTGTTCCTTCAGGTACCAATGTTTGAGCAGTATCAGCCTGTGTGCTTTTTTCTTGCTCCTGCTTACTTTCTTGTGGTTGACATGATGCAAATACAGAAAGAATGGCACCGGCAAATAGGATGTTCTTAATCATAAAAAAGTGTGTAAAATTAGTATATAAAAATTCGCTGAAAACTATGATTAACAAGTGTTTCACCTGCAAAATATTTTATTTTGGCTATATAAGTTCCTTCAGGCAAACCAAATAAATTAACTGTATGGATCTCATCAGTTGGCAGCAAATGAAGCGTGTATAAATTGCCAATCACACCGTTGTAGAAACATACCTGAACCTGAATACTGGTCACTTCCGGGTCGCCAATATAAATCTTAAACCTGCCATCTTTGGCCGGATTGGGGTACAATTGCCATTCTATAGGATAAGTTTTGGCAATTATGACAGAGTCAGTATCTATGCACCCGGCCGAATCTGCCTGCACCCAATATACGCCTTCATCTTGTATGAATATAGTTTGGGTATTTTCGCCGGTTGACCATTGGTATTGTATATCTTCAGCCACTGGCACTGCCGAAAGGTAGTCGCCTTCAACAGTAATAACTTTATCAGGTCCAATTGAAACCTGAAATTTGCTTACTACTATAGTATCTCTTCGTACACAACCACTAGAATCAATTCGCAACCAATACGTTCCCGGATTTGCAATGGCCAGGGTTGTGTTGGTTGATCCGTCGCTCCAGGTAAATCGCTTATTGGTTTCATCAATAAGTCCTGCACTTAATACCAGATCCGGAAAATCACAAAGTGAAACATTGGGACCAAGATCCGGACTTTGGCAACTTAGTTCAGGCATTTTATAAAAATTGCCGGTAAGCATCATTAAACTAACAGCCCTTAATGTGGCCCCAAAGTATTCTGTAGCTTCTGTTTGAACGGCATCTGTATAGGAGCTATTCAGGTGATTCTGAAATTTAGGATCCGAACCCATACCTGTTAAGGCAAAGGTTGCTACAAATACCGGGTTGTGTCCTGCTCCCAGCGATGAACCTTCCTTAGTATATCCGCTACCGTTAATACCTTTAGAACCACCTAGTTTTGAACTAACAAAAGTTGACATTTTATTGCAATACATGCCTGCTCGTTCGTCGCCATACCAAAGGTAGTCGGTAGCTATCCTCCATGGAAATCGGGATGCATCAAAGGTATAACCGTATTGTCTGGTTCCAGCCGGCAGGCCATTTTCATCGCACCAATCCGAAACCAATCCGGTAGTTGGATCAGCATTTTTTTCCAATATCTCGTAACATTTGTCAACTACTTTTATCCAGTCGGCATTGCCTGTTAACTCATAAAAAACTTTGTAATATGCCGGTGCAAAATATGACGGATTTGTCACCTGACTGGTTCCCCACCCATCTCCGCTTTTCAATCTAAATGTGCCGGCTTCTACTTCATATTTCATAATGGCATCAATCAGCGTTAGTGCAGCATTTTGATAGTCAATATCCCCATCACTTCCCCATTGTGCATTGGCTACAATCAGAGCCATGGCTGCGTCTTCATCAGAATCTGTGGCACCGTTAAAACCTGTTACTTTATCATTTGCATCGATTCTCCAATGCATAAATCCATTCTTATTACTGTGTTTCAGGTAGTACCGCCATAGTTGGTCAAATACCACCTGATCGTCCGCGTATACAGACATCAACATGCCATAGGCAATACCTTCAGAAACAACATCTTTGTCTTCATTAAAATAAACCCGGCCAGTATTATCCGGCATCACATTGTAGTAGTTGGTTTTCCAGTTTTGATACGCTAGTAAAGCATGCCCGGCTAAGGCATTTGTAGGTTTTTGACCATAAGGATAGTCAACATTTCGGGGAAAAGGATAGTTTCCTGCTTTTGCATTCCAAGCCAAAATGCTCAAAAGCAAAAAACAGATAAAATGAAATTTCAATTTCATGATAAAAGATTGGGTTATTTGGGTTAAAAACCATTAAAGTTCGGCATTTTTCCTTGTTTATTCAAACCAAAGTCTAATGGTTCTATGTACTTCTTATATTTATATAGTTTGGTGTCAATAACACATAGATGATTATATAGTTAGAAAGATTTTAAAGCAAAATACAACGCACAATTTTTCGATTCTTTAGTTATCTGCTCAGTAGCATGTATTAATTCCTTTATAATATTTTGTAGTTTTGTTTTATGCTCCAAAAACGCTGGAAATTTCCTGATAAACCTAAAAAAGAATTGATAGACAGCTTGTCTGCCGAGATAAATGTTGGGCATGAACTGGCTGCAATTCTTGTACAGCGTGGCATAGTGGATTTTGAAAGTGCCAAAAACTTTTTTCGTCCGTCACTGGATCAATTACACGATCCATTTTTGATGAAAAATATGGAAACAGCCGTAAATCGGTTAATAACCGCTCTGGAGAATAATGAGCATATTCTCATTTATGGTGATTATGATGTAGATGGCACCACCTCTGTCACGTTGCTTTATTCGTTTTTATCAAAAATTCATAACCGAATTACGTATTACATTCCGGATCGATATACGGAAGGCTATGGAGTTTCCAAGGCAGGTATTCAATTTGCCATTGACAACCAGGTAGGGTTAATTATTAGTCTTGATTGTGGTATCAAATCCAGTGCAAGGGTTGCTGATGCTAAAGCTGCAGGTATAGATTTTATTATCTGCGATCACCACAATCCGGATGTAAATGACATGCCTGATGCTTTTGCCATATTGGATGCCAAACAGCATGATTGCCCTTATCCATACAAAGAACTTTCCGGTTGTGGAGTTGGGTTTAAGCTTTTGCAAGGTTTTTGTATACGCACCGGCCGTGACCAATCTATATTATATTCATATCTTGATCTGGTAGCAATAAGTATTGCCAGTGATATTGTACCTATTACCGGCGAAAACCGGGTATTAGCTTATTTTGGGCTTGAAGTACTAAATAAAAACCCCAGACCGGGAGTAAAAGCACTTATAGACTTTTCGGGCATGAAAAAGGAAGTAGATATTACTTCCATAGTATTTGGAATTGGCCCACGAATAAATGCAGCCGGCAGAATTGAACATGCTCGTGATGCTGTAAAACTTCTCTTGGAAGAAGATTCTGAAAAGATCGAGTTTTTTGCTACCGTTGTAAACAACAATAATTCATTTCGCAGAGATATAGATTCCCAAATTACGGATGAAGCACTGGAAATGATAAACTCGGATGGCTTTGCCAATGCAAGATCAACCGTTCTGTTTAATCCGGAATGGCATAAAGGTGTGATAGGTATCGTAGCATCACGGTGTATCGAGCATTACTACAGGCCCACGGTTATCTTTACAGAGTCAAACGGTTATGCAACCGGCTCAGCCAGGTCTATTGCCGGATTTGATTTGTACGAAGCTATATGCCGATGTTCAGATTTGCTGGAACAATTTGGCGGACATACCTATGCTGCCGGATTGTCGCTGAAAAAGGATAATATTGCCGAATTCAAAACCCGGTTTGAGTCTATAACTCAGGAGATGCTTACCGAAGAAGATATGATTCCGGTTCAAAATGTTGATTATTTGCTTTCATTTGATAAAATTAATTTCAAATTTTCAACCATTATCAAACAAATGGGACCATATGGTCCCGGCAACTTAAATCCGGTATTTGTCTCAGAAAATGTATATGTATCCGGCAATTCAAAATTGTTAAAAGAAAAACACCTCAAAATGAGCCTGATGCAGCAAGGTAACAATCAGATACTGGATGCAATTGGTTTTAATTTGGGCATGTATTACGAGCAAATAAGAAGTGGTCAGGAGTTCAAAATTTGTTACTCTGTAGAAGAAAATACGTTTAACGGCAAAACTACATTGCAGTTAAACATAAAAGACATTAAGTTTAATAACTGATATGATGATATTAAGGGCAGAGCATTTGGTGAAACGTTATAAAGCCAGAACGGTAGTAAATAACGTTTCGGTAGAAGTACGTCAGGGTGAAATTGTAGGTTTACTAGGGCCAAATGGCGCAGGCAAAACCACATGTTTTTATATGATGGTTGGGCTTATCAAACCCAATGAAGGGAAAATATTTCTCGACAATCTGGAGATAACCAACCTGCCTATGTACATGCGTGCACGTCAGGGTGTTGGATATCTGGCACAGGAAGCCTCCGTTTTCAGAAAGCTAAGTGTGGAAGAAAATATCATGGCTGTTTTAGAAATGACCAAAAAATCTAAAGCCGAACAGAAAGCAAAAATGGAGGAACTTTTGGAAGAGTTTAGTCTTACACATGTTCGCAAAAACATAGGCATGGTGCTTTCCGGTGGTGAGCGTCGACGTACCGAAATTGCAAGGGCTTTAGCCGTAGATCCAAACTTTGTACTCCTCGACGAACCCTTTGCTGGAGTAGACCCGATTGCGGTGGAAGAAATTCAAACCATTGTGGCTAAACTAAAGCATAAGAATATTGGTATTCTAATTACTGACCATAACGTTAACGAAACTTTGTCAATTACAGACAGAGCGTATTTACTGTTTGAAGGTAAAATCCTTAAATCTGGAACTGCAGAAGAGTTAGCTGCTGATGAACAGGTGAGAAGAGTGTATTTGGGGCAACATTTTGAACTAAAAAGAAAGGATTTCGCTTAAGTTTTGAACTTACTTAATACCATATTGCTGGGAGGGTTGCGTAGCCGAATAGGCGGTATAGAGTATGCTATAAGTCACGCACAGGAGATACAACAAAAGTTGTTTAAACAACTTATTACTATGGCCGCAAATACTGAATGGGGCCGCAAATACGAATATTCTTCCATAAAATCTTATGAAGATTTCAAAAAACGTGTACCTATTAGCACGTATGAGCAATTTTTTCCCTGGATTGAAAGAAATATAAAAGGAGAACAAAACCTGCTATGGCCTTCTCGTATTGATTGGTTTGCCAAATCGTCGGGCACAACCAATGCCAAAAGCAAATTTATACCAGTTAGTCGTGAGGCACTTCAACAGACCCATTTCAAAGGGGGCAAAGATCTGATTGCTTTGTACGCACATAACAATCCGAATTCCAAGATGTTTGCAGGCAAAGGACTAGCAATTGGTGGCTCTTACCTAAACAATCCGGAAAGATCTAACTCCTATTTTGGCGATGTATCTGCTGTAATTATGGCTAATCTGCCAGTGTGGGCACAGTATGTTCGTACCCCTTCGCTCAAAATTGCAACCATGTCCGAATGGGAATCAAAGATAGATGCTATTGCAGGTGCTACTTTGAAAGAAAATGTAACCAATATTTCCGGCGTACCAACCTGGACTATAGTGCTGATAGAAAAAATACTGGAAATGACAGGCAAGAAAAATGTCCTGGATATTTGGCCGAATTTTGAGGTTTTTTTCCATGGCGCTGTTGCATTTCATCCTTACAGAGAGGTATTTAACAAGCTTTTTCCTAGCAACTCTATGCATTATATAGAGACTTATAATGCATCAGAAGGTTTCTTTGGCTTGCAGGATAGGCTAAGAGCCGATGATATGTTGTTGATGACCGATTATGGTATCTTTTACGAGTTTATACCTTTCGACCAGATCGAGGAAGAGTTTCCTGATGTTTGCTCGCTTGATCAGGTAGAAGTAGGTAAAATATACGCCATGGTTATTTCTACCAATGCAGGTTTATGGCGATACAAAATTGGAGATACCATCAAGTTTACTTCAATAAGTCCATACAGAATAAAGATATCCGGCAGAACTAAGCATTTTATTAATGCATTTGGCGAAGAACTAATCATTGAAAATGCTGAAACAGCAATAACCGAAAGCTGTAAAAAGTGCGGAGCAACCATTAGCAATTTTACTGCAGCACCAATATACTTTGGCGATGGAAACAAAGGAGGGCACGAATGGGTAGTTGAGTTTCTTGTACCTCCTAGTGACCCCAAGCTTTTTACCATACATCTTGATAATGCCTTAAAACAGGTAAACTCTGACTATGAGGCCAAAAGGTATAAAGATCTGGCTCTTCAGATGCCAATTGTGCACATTGCCCAACCTGGCACCTTTTATACCTGGATGAAGCAAAAAGGAAAATTAGGCGGACAACACAAAGTGCCAAGGTTATCCAATTCACGTGAATACTTAGCAGATCTGCTTCCTCTATTGAAAATTAATGACGGGTCAGTCATAAATCAATAAATATCTAGTGTCCTTTTTTTGTAAGAAAACGACCTGTTTTAACTAAAGACATTATTCATATTTCAATAAATCAATCAATAATTTGAAGTTGCAACGCCTTTTATTGGAACAATTTGAATTTTTCCAATACAAATTGCATTTTGCCTTGCAGGTTTTTTAATGTAATAAAATTTATATAAATACATAAAATAGAGTGATTCTCTATGACTTTTATTCCATTTTAGAGCACAAAACGTAGCGTGTTCAAATTTTACAAAATCAAGTTTTTTGAGCATTGACTTATCCACAAAATTTCAATGTTATCCACATCGCCTATTCAACAATAACAAAACCCTTTAAACACTTGCTTTTCAGCAATACATGCCATAAATAAAAAATGTGGAAAACTTAGCCTTGACTTTTTCACATACCTGATCAATAGTGGCTTCGGGCTATAAACTAAGCATGTTTTTCTGCAACTATTCCAAAGTAAAATGGTTTAATAATTAATTTTAAAATTGGAAAACTAGTGAAAATTTCGATCTTCAAAACTTGCACTATTCAAAGATTATTGCTTAGCAACATACAGTTAACAATTTGGTAATTAGGCATTATACATGGAATACTTAATGTGATCAATATAGAAATTGGTTAAAATTTTATACTTTGTTATTCTTACAATAAAAATTGAACGCAATTTAAGCAGTACCAATACATTTAAAATGAATAGAATAACCATATTATTCAAGACTCAATTGCCTATAATACAAGCTGGTATGGTTTGGTGTAGTGGTTGGAGATTAGCTTCTGCTGTTTCCAATGGTGGTGGTCTTGGCCTATTAGGTGCCGGATCTATGTATCCTTCAGTACTTGAAGAGCATATTCGAAAAACCAAATTAGCTACAGACAAACCATTTGGAGTTAATTTGCCTTTGCTGTATCCGCATATAGATGCGTTGATAGATACTGTTATAAAGGAAAAGGTTCCTATTGTCTTTACCTCTGCCGGTAAACCGACCATATGGACTAATCGATTGCAATCCGAAGGTATAAAAGTTGTGCATGTAGTGTCCAGTTTGAAATTTGCCTTAAAAGCTCAGGATGCCGGAGTGGACGCAGTGGTTGCAGAAGGGTTTGAAGCAGGAGGGCATAATGGCAAAGATGAAACAACTACATTTTGCCTGTTGCCATTAGTAAAGTCAAAAATTGATATTCCTCTGATAGCTGCCGGAGGCATAGCAACCGGCAGACAGATGTTGGCCGCCATGGCTTTAGGAGCAGATGGGGTACAAATAGGATCTGCATTTGCTGTTTCTCAGGAATCATCGGCTCATGAAAATTTTAAAATGGCGGTTATTAACTCAGGAGAAGGAGATACAATGCTGGCTCTAAAATTGCTCACGCCGGTACGATTGCTTAAGAATGAATTTTACAAACAAATTAACCAGGCAGAATTGAGAGGTGCAACAACCGAAGAATTGCGTAGTATTTTACATAAAGGACGTTCTAAAAAAGGAATATTTGAGGGTGATATGACAGAAGGCGAATTGGAAATAGGTCAGGTTTCAGCTTTGATTAAAGAAATAAAACCTGCTTCAGAAATAATAAAAAACATCTGGCAGGAATACCAGGATGCAAAACAAAGTTTAATACAGTTGCCATAAACGGCCCAAAAGTTTATAGCTAAACCTGATTGTTAACCAGTGGTATTTTTTCCGCAGAATTGAACAAATAATAAATTTTTAAGGTTCATTTTCTAATAAGCTATATTGTTGAGGTTGGCAATTTTTTAACCTTATATATGTAGCTTTTAAAAACTCTTAAACCTAAAATAATTTTGTGTATATGATTTTGGAAATTTTAATTCCTGATGGCGGTCCTGTTTATGCAGAAACAAATCTTGAAAATATATTTGTTGAGCCATGGAATGCAATTTCCTCATTAGTTTACCTGGTACCGGCATTTTTTTGTTTTTATTGGATAAAAAGCCAATATCGATATTACAGCTTTTTGACCTTGTCAGCCATTTTGCTCATTTTGGGTGGCATAGGCAGTACTATTTACCATGCTTTTCGGGCATCACAGGTATTTCTGGCATTGGATGTATTGCCTATTCAGGGACTTACGCTGCTAATAATTATATACTTTTGGAGCAGGATAATTAAGTCAAAACTGTTAGGATTTTTGCTGGTTCTTATGTTTTTAGGGGCAAAAATAGTCTTACATCATACAACTGAAGGTTCTTTTAAAACCAATATGGCTTATCTTATTAATGGCATAATGCTTTTTCTTCCTATCCTTATTTACATGTATTTTACCCGCTTTAACAAAGGATGGTACATAATTGCCAGTATCTTTTTCTTTGCTATTTCACTATATTTTCGCCACGCAGATCTGCATAGTGTGGAGTACATGTCCATGGGATCACATTGGCTTTGGCATGTGTTTAGTGCAGCAGGCAGTGGTTTCTTGGGATATTATTTATACATTGTACGCACCGCTGATAACCTGCAACTTATTCCTGTTCAGGCCTGAAGAATACTCATTTCCATTTAATTTCCAACTACAGAATAAAAGAACAATGTTCGTTTTAAGACCTGGGAACAAATTAATGACTTATTTTCTTTTACATATACAAAGTAGGACAGAGGGGAAATGGCATGGGTAAATTAGATCATAAGATTGCAATAGTGACAGGCGGTGGATTAGGTACAGCAGCAGCAATTTGCAGAAAATTTGCAGCCGAAGGAGCTAAAGTACTGGTTTGCGGATTTCCGGATGACCCGGTAGAAGATGTTGTAGCGGATATTGTATCTTCCGGCGGTATAGCAATGAGTTATAAGGGCGATATCTCTTCTGAAATAAAAGCCAAAGAATGCGTAACCATAGCAATTAACAATTGGGGCAAAGTAGACATTTTCGTAAGTGCATCAGGTGTATTTCCGGGTATTGAAGAAATGGATGTCTATCCCATAGAAGCTTTTTACTATATGATGCGAAACAATATCCAATCCGCATTTATGATGACCAGATTTGTATTACCCGAATTACAAAAAACCAGTGGTTCAATGGTTTTTACAGGATCTGAATCAGGTATTTCCGGCATTCCCGGCAACGTACCTTATGGCGGCACTAAAGGATTTATTCATGCTTTTGCACGAGGACTGGCCTTGGAACAGGCCAAATTTGGCATTCGTGTAAACTGTGTATTCAACGGACCAATGGATATATCCTGGCTGAGTAGTACAAAAAGTAAGAATCTTAGATTCTCAGAAAGTAATACCATGCAATGGAAATTAAGTCCGGAAGAACTTGCCGATGACTATTTATTTCTGGTTTCCAGCGAATCGGTAAACTACAATGGTATATTGTATTCTTCCAAAGATCATACAATCAAAGAAGTGAAAGCTACAAATCGCAAATTCAGTGCATTGAAAAATCTATTCAGGCCAACAGCTATGAAATCAAGAAGGCGTGAACTAGCAAGAAGAAAGTTTTCAGCCAAATGATACTATCCTACTATAATTGAAAAACCGCCAGCGATTTAAATATCCTGGCCTTTCTATTGGTATTGGATATTGCTAATATTCTATTTGATAACTTTACAAAAAAACCAATTTTTATGTGGTTTCTCATAAGAATTCGGTCTACATATTGGCAAAAAAATGAACTAATTCTCCAGCAATTCAAGCTTCTACCTTTCGTTTAAAATTTCAGATCTTGCCTCTGTTACAAGCAGGTAAAATTGTTTGGAAATATGATTGGCAATAAAATCCTTTTATAATCCATATATTGAATTATTTGTAGTTAATTTAGTACTTTCTCAAATTGATACTATAGAAATACCCCATGAAATTAACATTCCACGGAGCAGCCAGGCAGGTAACAGGAAGCATGTTTCTGCTTGAACTTCAGGATCAATACAAAATCCTGATAGAATGTGGGATTAATTTTGACTCACGACATGAGGGTAATTATTTTCCCTTTCAACCTGAAGAAATTGATTTGGTTTTGCTTACCCATGCCCATCTTGACCATTCTGGCAGAATTCCGCAATTATACGAACAGGGTTATACAGGACAGGTTTTGTGTACATCGCCAACATTGGATCTTTCTCAGCTAATTCTCAAAGATGCAGCTACCATAAGAAGCAAAAACATCAAAAGAAAACTCAGACGCAGGCAATATCATGATCGAAAAGTAGGTGATGAGAAGTCCTTGGATACCCTGGTAAAAGAGGCTGCTGATTGTTTTGTACCTATTGCATTCAACCAACGATTTGAAATTAGGCCTGATGTATACCTCACATTTTTATCGGCCGGACATTTGCTGGGTGCAGCACATATTTTACTGGAAATAAAAGAAGAAGACAATTGGAAAAAAATTGGTTTCTCCGGAGATATTGGTCGAAATAATTACCCATTACTTACTGACCCGGTAGTCATGCCACAGGTAGACTATCTGATTTGTGAAACTACTTATGGAAGTCGTTTGCACCAGGAAACTATGGAACCGGAGGCTCTTTTGTATGACCTTATTCAGGAGACCTGTGTTAATATTTCGGGTAAACTTATTATACCTTCCTTTAGCGTAGGCCGTACTCAGGCACTTTTATATACACTAAACAAACTTGCTACCGAAGGCAAATTGCCCGCCATCAAAGTATTTGCTGATAGCCCTATGGCCAATGCAAGTACAGAAATATATCAGAAACATGTACGCCTGCTGAACGATGATGCACAGGCATTTTATCAAAAAAATGGAACTCTTTTTGACTTCGAAAATCTAACCATAATAGAAGGTAGTAAGGAGAGTAAAGCAATAGCCAATCACAACCAACCAAGTATTTTGCTTTCCTCTTCAGGCATGATATCAGGTGGTAGAATACAGGAACATATCCGAAAAAACCTGGGAAATCAATATTGCACAATACTCTTGGTAGGTTATTGTACTGATGGCACAGTCGGCAATTCATTACATAAAGGCGAAAGAGTCATAAATCTGAATGGCAAAAATTACCCGGTTGCAGCCCGAATATTGTATACGGATGTATTTAGTGGCCATGGCGATCAGCAGGACTTGCTAAACTTTGTAGCTGCACAAAAACCAGAAAAACTAAACCGCATTTTCCTGGTACACGGTGACCCGGATAGCATGACTGACTTCTCACTTTTGTTGAAAAGTAATGGATATGAAAACATAGAAATGCCGGAGTTTGGACAGGAGTATATTCTCTAAACAATAGGTCAATGAATCAATTTCTGCCTGCACATAAGGTTCATAAACTTATAGAGTCAGCAAATCAGATGAATATGCTGGGAGAATATGATTCTGAAAAGCATAGTATACAGCTAAACGCAAATTCCGGTCAGACTTTAGCCAAACTGCGACTGCCCGTTCACTTTTCCAATCCATATTTGAGCAATTTATACAGAACCTATGTACTAGTTTTGGTACAATCAGGAAGTGCCGCTATAGGTTTTGTGCAAGAAGGCGAATTGTTGCATCACAAAGTCTTTAAGTCCTATATGGTGCGAATGAAACAAGGAACCAGTCAGATCAAATACCTCAAAACCAAAGGCAAGTCAAAGGCCGGCAGTAGAGTGAGACTGGGCAACTCAAAAGATTTTTTTGAAAATATCAATGAACGGCTTCAGGAGTGGTTTGATGAAATGCCTATAGATTGTATTGCTTTTAGCTGTTCAAAAATATTATTGCCTTATTTGTATAATGCAGCCGTTTCCTGCCCATTTGAAAAGACAGACGAAAGAATCTATAAAATACCCCGACATATAGAAGCACCCAATTTTAAAGAATTGCAGGCTGTACAAAAGTACCTGCAAATGGGTGAATTGCAATTGGATGGTGAAGCTGACCAGGCAGTCATTGCCGATTTGCTCGATTAATTTCTGTCTATAGCTTCGTGTAATGACTTGTGCATCTCCTGAAACTTGTTGCGCACTTCGGTCATAAAAGTTTCGTCATTTATAAGCGTGGTTACATATTCATCCCCAAATACATCCATCTCGCTAACCTTGTAGGTTTGCTCGTACATACCACGCTCAAACTTCATGATGTATTTGCCATTCCAGGAGTAAATAGTGATTTTAATTTCGGCCTGGTTATATTCTGCTACTACGCGCATGACATTCGTTTTGATATGACTTCGAAAATAGGGATAATTTGGTGGAAGGGCAAGGGGGAGATAGGTTGTTATAATATTTTCTCGATGTCCTGACTTCCTATTATTGCGATGATTTCTACAACTTCGTCCTTGATCAAATAATAGATACAATCTGACCCGCAAACACACCTTCTATATCCGGGTCTTATAGAATCAACGGCTTCATATGAATATGGTCTTTGAGCTATGTTTTCAAAGTAAGTAAAAAATGAATCAAAGTATTTGTCAGCTTGTTTAAGTCCGAATTGCATTGCACCATATTGATGAATTCTGATTAGATCCTCCTTGGCTGTATTGCTAAGTTTATATTTCGCCATTTAATAATGACTTAGACTCAGCTAAGATTTGTTCTTTACTATCATTTGTAAATCCACTTTTCTCAGCTTTTTCGAGTTTTAACCTTATAAAGTCAATTTGCTGTTGCTGCTGTCTGGCCTGCCGTACAAGATCGTTTATTAGTTCACTTTTGCTTGAATATTCTTTGCTGTTTACCTGGTCTTTCAACCATTCATCATTTGGTTCGGTGAATGAAATGCTTTGTCTGGCCATAATATTGAGTTTTTAATCTGGTGTAATAACGCACCAAATATATAATTAGTTTAGTTTTTTCAAAAATGAGCATAGCTACGTTTGCCCAACATTGCACTCTTGTCTTCAACTTTTTTCATTAATTTATATGCTGAAATTGCACTTTTTCAATTTATTCTTTTTACAATCTGATAAAATAGTAAAATAAATTGGTATTCATTTTATAATCAAAAAGCATAGCCTTAAGTTTGCAATGCATTAAATACCTGAAAACAAGTTTGTTTTAATGCTTTAGGTTTAGCTTTTATTTCAACTATGTTAATGATAAATATAAATATTTCAATACTGCCTCATTTTAGAATTGTTGAACTTTTTTTATTTTCAGCAATACTGCTAACCTTTACAGGCTTTGCAAATTCCCAGCATATACAGGCACCTCAGCTTAAATTTGCATCCTCCAATACCGAATTGTGTGAAGGCTCAGAACTTGTAGTATATGTTTCAAATTTGCCTGCCAGTTCTGATAATTCTATTTATTGGACTGTACCAAAAGACTGGCTGGTCAATGGTGAAAATATTCAGGGTATAGATTTTGAGAATGACACCTTGGTAATACTAACCGTTGGGGCTACTTCCGGGACAGTTTCTGCCATTGCAACAAACTCTAACGGAAGTCAGGAGCTGGCTTCTGCTTCATTTACTGTTATTCCTGCAAGTATCTTTGAAATGGATGCACCTGAAGAAGCCTGCGAAAATAAAGAAATAGTAATATCCTGCTCCGGTCCGGCTGCTTATAGCCTTCCTACTTCATGGCAAATTACAGAATCTGTTCCTACTTCGGTCAAGGCTATTCCATATGGCGGTGGCAAAGTCAAGGCGGTCTCTACAGGCTTGTGTCATTTTGCTGACTCTGCAACAATTATAGAAAACAAAGCAGAGGCTATAACTCCTATAAATAAGACTATAGAAACAATAGGTATGGCAGATTTTTCTGTAGTAGGTCCTGAGGACGATCATTATACATGGTATCCTTACCCTGGCGGAAGACCATTTGCCAATTACGGTGGAGGTGATCCTTATAACACTTCCGAATACTTTGGTTATGTAGAAGACTCAGTAACTATTTATGCAGTTTATACCAACGCAATGGGTTGTGAGTCACAGCCGGTAGCGGTTACAGTTGAGGTTGCCAACCAACGAAGTTTACTAATTACAGAAAATCAGGCTCAGCAAGATATCCGTGTAAGTGTAGGACCAAACCCATTTACCGAAAATTTCACGATGGAATTCTCTGATCAGAATCATCACAATTTTCAAGTTTCCAATACTACTGGGCAGGTAGTATATTCAGGAATAACCGATAAAAATCAATACGAATTTGGTCAGAATCTCTCATCGGGCATCTATTATTTGACAGTTTTGGATGGTATTCGCTTTCAAACTATTAAGCTTATCAAACAGTAAAATTGTTTGCATTTATCTTCGACCCTGTATAATTTCCAATTTTTAATACAATGGTCGAAACTGAGAATACAAAAGTCTGCATTACAGGTGCCGGTCCGGCAGGTTTGTCAGCCGCATTATTTTTAAGCAAAGCAGGCATTCCGTGTGTTCTGTTAGAAAAAGCAGTTTTCCCCAGAGATAAGATTTGTGGAGATGCACTAAGCGGCAAAGTGCTTTCTATACTGAAAAAATACAACCCCGATCTTATTCCTGAATTAAATGACCAGCCGTTCACAACCGGTTCTGATGGAGTTGCATTTTTTGCTCCCAATGGCAAATCACTCAGGGTGCCATTCAAGTCTTCCCAAAACAGATTACATCATCCAGGCTATACGGCCAAAAGAATTCATTTTGATAATTTCCTCGCTGAACAGGTTCGCAAACAGGCTAATATAGATTTTAGAGAAAATATTGAGGTTGGCGAAATTATTCATAGTGACAAGGGAGTCATAGTTCAGGATAAACAAGGAAATCATATCCTACGTTCCGAACTAATAATATTGGGAAATGGGGCTCACTCTGCTTTTGCCAAAAAAGCCGGTATCAACGTTGAGCATAAGCATTACAGTGCCGGTATTCGACAGTATTTTAGCCATGTAGATGGACTTGATCCGGAGAACTTTATAGAATTGCATTTTTTAAAAGATCTGCTTCCCGGGTATTTCTGGATTTTCCCATTGTCAAATCATGAAGCCAATGTTGGTTTGGGCATTCGCAGTGATGTGGTTTCTAAGAAAAAACTCAACCTGAAAAAGATTTTTGAAGATACCATTGCCAACCATCCTGCCATCAAAAATCGATTTACAAATGCCGTTTCGACTAGCAAAGTAGAAGGTTATGGCTTGCCACTTGGTTCGAAGAAGCGAGTAATTTCCGGCGATCGGTTTATGCTTTCCGGCGATGCTGCATCGCTGATTGATCCTTTTACCGGCGAAGGCATAAGCAATGCCATGATAAGCGGAATGTTTGCTGCCTCTCAAGTGGCTAAATGCTTGGATGCAAATGATTTTTCGGCTGAATTTATGAAATCCTATGATGAAGAAGTATACCGCAGATTGGGCAAAGAACTGGAGCTTAGTACCAAAATGCAGCAGTTGGTAAACTATCCCTGGTTATTCAATTTTGTGGTAAACAAAGCTACGTCCAACAAGGAGTTACAAAGTCTGATTTCTTCCATGTTTGATGATATAGACCTTCGCAAAAAGTTTAAGGACCCTCTTTTCTATTTGAGGTTGTTCAAATAGAAGTTATTGAATTTATCCCTGGATCCAACTAGTTGGATTATTCTATTCTTTTATATTGAAATTTTACAAAAACTCACAAATACTTGATTTATAGTTTTTTGTTTTGAGTTTTGCAAAGTATCTTTCGGGAATTTTTTTAGTAGATATATTACAAATTTTTCCTGCAAGTACAATGAAAAAGCTCTTCCTTTTAATCTTCCTTCTAAAAGCACTTTCCACTTTTGCACAACGAAACGGTGATGCAAACATGTGGGTTGCCGCAAAAAATGACTATTACATTACCGTCGAATACAATGGTGCCGGAGGTGCAAGTTGTGACGATTCTCCACATTATGGTTTGCAATGGTACCAGGGTAGCTCTATTACCCATGCAAGTGGAAGCGGACATTTGCACAGCTCATCAAAATCGTACTATGTTGGACCAAATAACGGCCAATATTATCAAATCCGATATGAAGAATGGGAAAATTGTAGCTGGGCATGGTGTAATTGTGTAGAATGGGTATGGAGTAATTCGGTACTTGGCAGAACAGACCCTATTTATCCTCCAAACAATGTACAGGCTACAGATAATTCATCTGATCAAACTATAACTGTTACCTGGCAAAAGGGTTCCGGAATTCCTGAGGCTAATCTGCAATACTTTATCTATCGCAATAATATACATATTGCAACTGTTGCAGGTAATGTATATTCCTGGTCAGATGTTAATGCAGGTCCTGGTAAAACGTATACTTATGCAGTAAAATCATATACCTCTTCATGGGGTGGTCATGTTTCTCCCGAAAAAAGCGACAATGGTTCAACCTGGAGTGTAGTTGCCGGTGCATCTGACGGTGAAGATGGTAGAATCAGAATTAGCTGGAATAATATTTCTACTTATGTTGACAATATAAAGATAGAGCGTTCTGAGAATGGTATCAACTATGATGAATTAGATATCCTGGATAAAAATGCAACATCCTACTCAGATACAGATCCTTCAGTTATTGCAGGATATACTTATTATTATAGAGTTACACCTATCAAAAGCAATAAGGCGCTCAACAGTTCTGTAGATACAGGATTTAAAATGCCGGACGGTACAATTTCAGGAACTGTTAAAACAAGATTTGGGGCTGCAGTAAAAGATGTTACTATCAAAGCCACTGCTTCTATAAATGAAAATGGGACTCAAAAAAACTTCACCTACTCCGGCCAAACTGATGCTACAGGATATTTTGAGATCAAAAATGTATATTATTTTACCAGTGCAAAATATACTATAGTACCATCTAAAGGTAATCATGGTTTTGATCCTTCTTATATGGAAAGGACTTTGGATCGAAACAATAAAACCATTAACGGATTAGCTTTTGTTGATACTACCTTGCTCACAGTTTCAGGAAGGATAATTTTCCCTCCAGCTGAAACTAATTCTATTTGCGGAGTAGGCGGAGTGCAACTTATACTCGACGGCTTACAAACCAGCGTAAAAACGGATGCTCAAGGCTACTATGATTTGGCTATCGACAAAACTGGTATTCATACTATCACTCCGGATTTCAAAGGACATACATTTAGCCCGGCCAGCAAAACCTTAGACGTAACAGATTATATAGAAAATGCCGATTTTATTGATTCACAGCTTGATACCCTGATTGTTAAATTAGAAGGTGGTTGTGGAAATATTATAGCTGACTATGCAAAGTATGATATTTTTACAGAAAATAATTGTTTCCGAAGAACCATTACTACCAATGCATCAGGTGTATACATAGGCAAATTACCGGCACAGAAATACATGGTCGAGCTAAAAGAAGTTTATGTAAATGGCAATCGCTCACCGAATATTGAAACGTTCTTTAAGAATGTAGAAGTAGTAGATCTCTCTCAACGAGATACCAATATTACAGTTGTAAATGACACTATAGTCACAATTACCCCTGCAGATACTATAGTTCTAGCTGATGGCAATATCGCAATAATCCCATCGGACACTACGTATGAAGCTAATAGTGATACTATTATAACATTACCTGCGCACCAGCTCAACTTTATCTATCATGCCAATATAACTGTTGAGGTGCATGATATTCCAAAAAGCAAAAACTGTATTGCCTATAATTGGATAGAGCAGAATGATGTTTTGATCCTCCCAATTGAAGTGCAGGAACGATTTGTATATAAAGATCAAACAACCGTTTGTCATGTTGACTCAGGATTTGTAAATATATTTGATGATGTTTCAGGGCTGGGACTAAGCAAAATGAGTCTGAAGAATGGTTTTGCCTATTATAAAATAAAAGCCGGAAACCCTAATATAGCAAACGGTGGAGCTCACCCTTATCAAAAACTATTACAAGTTGAAGCCCGAGTCGGTTATGCACTTCCTGTTACTTCCGAAAACTGGGTTTTAGTAACCGGGCATAAGCCAAGAACACAGACTTTTGTAACTAAAACACCTGAACTGCCACTTTGGGTTTTACATGATCCGGCAGGTGACCAAAGTTATAGTTTTATCGAAAAAGATTCTACCTTCTCCTATTCATATACCAATCAATATCAGGTTGGTGGAGGTGCAGGCCCTTACCTGGATTTACATATCGGGGCCGGAATTCCAATTCCATTTACCGGTATTGTGATTGGTGCAACTACACATATCGAAGCTTCATTGGAAGTAGGAGGAAGTAAGGAAGATAAGAACAGTATCAAAACTACATACAAAGCAAACAGACGATTTCAGACATCTTCCGGTGAAACTTTTGTGGGCAATGATGGAGATGTATATGTTGGTGCATCCTTTAACATGATATATGCCCTTACCGATGAAGTAAAGCTTGATGAAAATTCATGTACTGTAATTAGAGATACATCCATTGCCTGGGGTGATGACGGCAAAGCTACAACCTTTGTTTACACGGAGGGGCATGTCAAAAATGTTCTTTTAAAACAGCTAAATACGCTCAAAAGATTAGCATCCGGTGATAGTGTAGATCTTATTCAAACCTATATAGACGTTTGGGAACAAACGCTTAAAAAGAATGCAGAAAACCGTGAAAAAGGAACATTCAAAGAGAATATTTCATTTAGTGCCGGTGCTTCAATCGATAATAGCATTACCACAAGTTCTGATACATCTTTTAGTATCGACTATGCAACCTATATAAACATCGAAACTGCAATTGGAGCAGGTATAGGTGATGGTGGCAAATTCGCTGATACAGAATTTGGAGTAAAAGCAAATTTTAAGTGGAATATCAACAAAGTTTCCGAAACCAATATTGAAACCTCAAAAACCATTGGCTACCATCTGGAAGATAATGACATAGGCGACTATTTTAGTATAGATATTAAAGAAGATCCTTCCTTTGGTACCCCTATATTTGAATTAGTAGCAGGTGCCAGTGCTTGTCCAAATGAAGCCGGATCACAAGTTCGGGATATGCTTCAGGTAAACATGGATTCCTATACGGCAAACAATGTACCTGCTAACGCAGCTGCTGTATTTACAGTCAATCTGTCTAACTTAAGTGAAAGTGAAGAAGACTGGAACTATACAGTTCGTACGATTACTACCAGCAATCCGGATGGTGCTATAATTAAACTTGGTGGTCAGGTTATAACAGGAGGTTCGGTTGATTATTTTATACCTTCCGGAAAGACTGCCTCTGTGGCACTAACAGTTGAAAAAGGACCTGTGGCTTTTGATTATGAAGGCCTAAAGGTAATGATGTACTCCGATTGTGAGTACCAGAACTTCCTAAATGGTGCACCGCTACAAAACTCAGATACTATTACTTTTAATGTACATTTTCAGAGCGAATGCAGCAATGTTGAAATTTATGAGCCTTTTAATAATTTTATAGTCAACCAGTCAGATAATGAAAAACTGACAGTTATTCTGACTGCCTACAATCCTAACAATCCAATTTTCCAGGATTTAAAAATTCAACTTAGAGAAAAAGGGAAAACCTGGAATACAGTAGCTGTAATCCATAAATCCTTACTTACCGAAAAGTATTTTGTATATAATATCGACGTCAGAAATTACCGCGATGGCGAGTATGAATTAAGAACGGTATCTAATTGCGGCAATGAAGGTGGAGTTAAGTATTCTCAAACTATCTCTGGCAAAATTGATCGTAAATCAGCACAGGCATTGGGTGTGCCAGAACCTGCCGATGGCGTCTTGAATCTTGGCGATCAAATCAAAGCAGTATTTAACGAAAATATAGATTGCGATCTTCAATATGACCCTGCAGTCGTTTCAATGACAGATGAGAATGGAAATAATATTCCACTATCCTTTACATGTGGCAATAAAGAAGTTGTGATTACTACCAAACCGGCTTCACTAATTGATTCCTATGAAGGCGTTCCTCTTACTGTGAGCCTTTCAAACCTGAAAGATGAATATGGCAACCTGATTGACCAGGATTTAAAATGGACCTTTGTTGTAAATAGAAGTGAACTATATTTTGCTCCTGCCTATTTAAATGTACAGGCAGAATTTGGCAAACCAACTACCCTGTCAGTAGATGTTGTAAATAAAAAACCATCCACATCTATATTTCAAATAGTAAAACATCCTACATGGCTTACTATAGAAAGTTTATCTGATTCAATCCCTGCTTCTTCAGAAATACCTCTTGATATAACTATTTCAGATCAGCTTGCTGTTGGGGTTTATAATGATACCATTATTGCTCAATCCGGGGCTATTCAGTTTCCTTTACCTATTAAAGTTTATGTAAAAGCTAATCCAAATGGCTGGTCTTTTGATGCTTCAAAATATGAACATAGCATGAGCATCATTTGTCAATTTAGTTTAACAGACGAAGATTCGCCATTATCCACAGACACAAAAGACATGATTGGTGCTTTTGTAAATGGAGAGGCCAGAGGTTTTGCTCAAATTGAGTTTGTAAAAGCATTAAATGCATACAGAGCCTACTTGACAGTTTACGGAGGTAAATCATTTGGCGAGCAAATAGAATTTAGAATTTGGGATGACGTTCCTGGTATTGAATATCAAACCAAAGAGACCATTTCATTTATAGCTGATATTGCTTTAGGAAAAAATACAGCTCCTATTATCTTCCACAGTGCCGGTACCATCCAGAGTATTCCTTTGAAGAAAGGTTGGAACTGGATTTCTATGAATGGTATAAATGCCAATATGAATATTGAGAATCTGCTTAAGGATTATACTGGCGACACCACAAGTATTCTTAAGAATCAGACTTCATTTGCCGGCTATTCTAAAAATACCGGCTGGATTGGTTCACTCAAAAAAATTGATGTAAAAGAAAGCTACCTTTTATATGCTCCTAAAGCTGATACCTTAAAATTGGCTGGCAGGATTATTACCGACAGCTTGACTGTAACACTTAATGAAGGTTGGAATTGGATAGGTTATCCTAGACGAAGCAAGGATAGTGTTCAGGTAGTCTTGGAGCCTTCATTGTTTTCAGATCAGGATATCATAAAAGGACAGAACGCCTTTGCACAATTTGATACACTGACTAAATCCTGGTTGGGTAGTCTGATATTTATGGAACCGGGTAAAGGATATAAACTTTACAATAAAGAACAGAGTATGCTAAGTATTGCTTCACAGAAGGCACGATTACTAGCAGACAATTCATGGAAGGTTGAACCTCATAAGTTTGAAAACAACATGTCTATGATAGTTCAAGTAGTTGGTTCCGGTCAAAGATCCAATTTTCTTAACCTGGCTGCCTTTGTTGGTGACTCATGCAGAGGTGTAGCTGATAAAGTTACTATTCCGGGACAAGCTGATCCTTTGTTCCTACTGACAGTTCATGGAAACCAGAAAAAGGAAAATCTTACTTTAAAACTCTATGATTCCTTCGAAGATGAAGAGTTAGCCATATATCATTCTTCAGTTTCCTACGAATTGGACAAAATGCAAGGAAATCTGGTTAATCCTTTCAGAGTATACTTAACACCACTAGGCTTTGTCGAGTCTGAAAGATCCACACACGTAATTGGTATGTATCCAAACCCGTCTAATGGCAATGTTTCTCTTTCTATCAGAGGGCATAAATGGAGCAATGTAAGTGTTTCTGTAACTGATATGATTGGTCATACCGTGTTCACTCAAAACAATGTTAGAAACTTCGATTTCGATTTTTCTACGTTGGCTAAAGGTGTCTATGTACTATCAGTAGTAGTAGATGGCCAAAAAAGTTTTGTAAAAATGGTATTGGAATAATAGAAATATTTCATCTCGTTTATTTATACCGATTTATAATAAAAATGGCTGCCTACATTTTGTAAGCAGCCATTTTTATTATAGAATACAATGTTCTTTTTTAAGAATGTTAGAGTTTTTGTTTCAAATACACATAGGGAACCAGAGATCTATCCCTGAGTACTTTGTGCAAGCACCATGACCTTTGAATTTATAAATTCACCATTTTGAAAATGAATAATATTGACATAAAGAAAGCTACTGTCTCCGATTCCAGAATAATAGCTAAGCTAATTTGTGAACTGTTAAAAGATTTCAATCAACGTAGCGGTAGTAACTTTGTCGTTGATGAATCTAAGATTGAGATCACTTGTAAGGAGCTATTGCCCAGAGAAAATTTTGCAGCTTTTATTGCAATGGACACCCTAAATAACTCAACTTTGGGGATGATAACCATTGCTCAAGCAACTGCAATTTATAATGGTGGTGACTTTGGCGTAATAACAGAGTTGTATGTAGACAGAAATACAAGAAGCCAGGGAATAGGAAAATTATTAATTGAAAGTGCAATAGGATTTGCAAGAACAAGAAATTGGAAAAGAGTGGAGGTTGGTGCCCCTAACAAAGAAGAATGGCCTAGAACAATAGAATTTTATAAGAAGAATGGATTTGAAGAAAAAGGCCCAAAGCTTCGAATTTCGATTTAACCGGGACTTTGTCCATTTTAAGTTAAACAAAAAAAGGCTACCTCATTTTTGAAGCAGCCTTTTCGTTTATCTAAGGGAATGCAACCCCTCGGTATTTTGTTATATCAACCAATGGTATTTGTGCTTTATATTTATCGTTGATGGCACCAATAAATATATTGGCAACCACTGCATTACCTCTTGGGGTCAGGTGTATTCCATCTAAAGCAAAGAAACCACCCGAGGCAAACGTGGTATTTAAGGTTACAGCATCAAAACTTAATCCACTCTCCAACATGCCTAGTTGTTGATTTGCATCGGCAAGTGCCAGATTGTATTTATTAGCCATATTTTTAATTATACCATTATAGCTCTCAGCTGCTGAAATTAGCGCACTAATCTCTGCTTCATCCAATACAAATTCATCTGGTATTGGTTTCTGACTTCCCCAACCATAGCATTTGATAGAATCCTGAGGTGTTGTAAGCAAAAATTTTTCTGTTTTTTTGATTTGTCTCAAACCTCCTGGCGCCTGCGTATCTTCTATAATTAAAGCATTCTGGCCAAGGTTAAATTTGATTCCAAGCGCAGCATAAGCAGCGTTCAATTGGTTTACCTGGTTTTCGTCGGTAAGTACAAGTGCATTATAAGGTATGGTATTGAAAAAAGGAATAACCGTTACATCCGGAATAGTTGCTATAACCCCCTTGCTACCATTAGCGGTCATAGATTGAAGTATATTGTTGAGGTAAAATTCAAATCCGGACGGAGAAGTAATACTATCAGCCTCACCACCAGCTAATCCGAAGGTTAATATATCATTATTTCCAATCCATAACGAAAAGAATGTTGGTTGCTGCTTTATTGCATCTGCAAGTATTGTTGTAGTAGGGCTGGAAGCAAATCGGGCAAAAAACGGATTGCCGGCTGCACTTCCATAACCCGGTGTTATCAAATGAAATGACTTAGCTCCCGGTACTCCCATATTGTTAAACGGTCCCTGACTTCCAATAGGTGCAAGATTGGCCAAATTGCCCGGACCGGCAGGAGCGGGTGACAAGGAAGTAACTCCTTTGCAATCGGCTTTAGGCTGTAGTGTCAGTTTGGCAATTGGCGTGAGTCCGCTAAAGCCTATTCCCATTTCGTCATTTACAAGTGGTTGTTTGAATTCCCCACCTCCAACTTTCTGAAACTGCATGGCCAAAAGATTGGGGTAGCTATTCTCCTGCCCGCTTTTGTACAAGGCCTGGTCAGTATAACCCGCTGTAAGCGAATTTCCTAAGGATACATATGTGGAGAAATTTGCATCACCGGCTGAAGGTTTAAACTCATCAAATTCCGGTTTGCATGAACTGAGTGCTGCCATGATTATTACAGCGAAGTAACTATATTTTTTCATCTTGTTCAATGTTAGAAATTATAAGTCAGACCCAAACCAGGCACAAATGCGTTGGTTTTGTATGTACCCGCAAAACCGGCAGGCAGATATTGCGCCTCTCTGGCCAATCCTTTTATAAATAAAAATGAAGCATCTACGCTTAGTCTTTTGGTTGGCATAACCGACAACCCTGCAGCTAATCCGACTTTGTTTACATCCGGTGTTTCAGGGGTTAAATAATCGTCGTTGCTGGGCGCTTGGTCATAATACGCACCAGCTCGGATACTCAGAACATCCAACACTTTGTATTCAGCCCCTAATCTGATTACAAAACCATCGTTAAAATTCCTGGGATTTTTGGAATCAGTAAGTGAGGAAGTATTTTCCTTAAAATCAAAATCCAGGGTTTCGTATGTACTCCAAAATACATAGTTAAAATCCAGCCCCAGCATAAACTTTTCTGTACACTGATAGGCAAGACCTACATTAAGGTTTGCAGGTAACGGCAATGAAGCTGTAAATTTATTATTTGTCGGGAAGTTGCTGGCTAACGAGGCCGGAGCAGAAAACGTGGCCTCACCATCTTCAACCCTCATGGTCAGTTTTGATCTGTAGGAAATACCAATATTGAGTTTTTCTGTAGCCTGCAAATTTATACCTGCATTAAATCCCCAGGTATGAGTTTGGCCATCCAAAGCTACAGAACCTTCATTTCCGTTGGCATCTGTAACCGGCAATGCCCGCGATAGGCTTACACTTCCGTTGCCGTAAACAAGTCCTGCTCCTATACCAACTTTGTCGCCCAGTTTGTAAGAAATTGTAGGTTGCACAAATATAGTCCTAAGCTCAATTTCCTGAATCAGGTACCTGCCTCTCCATTCCTTACCCCAGTCTAATCTGCTGCCATAGGGGGTATATATTCCTATACCGGCACTTAAATTTTCTGTTATTTTAGCTGATCCAAAAATAGAAAATGGGGTAGTTACATGATTCTCAGCTCGGGCTACATAGGACGAGTTCTGATATTGAAAGGCAGAGTAGGAAAAAATACCACTCGCTCCACCCGTAAAACTGTATTTGGGTTCTATAAGTGACAACGAACCCGGATTGTAAAAAATGGAAGTGGCGTCGAGCTTTAAAGCAGTACCAATATGGCCCATGCCTATGTATCGTATTCCTACCAGATTAACCTGGTAGCCACCTGCAGAAACTAACATACTGTTCAAAAACAGCAGGCTTCCTAGTAGAAGTTTGCGCATAAAAATTAGTTGGTTTACTGGTTTCTAATTCAAAGAATTATGTCTAATAATCTTTTTATTGTAAAATTGTTTTAAACCATCAATCATGTTTTAAGCTTAAACTAACTGTTTATGAGCTTAGTCGCAGTATTCATAATCCGGGAGGGAAAGAACTAATCTTTAGATATCAAACTGAGCGACTTGGTGGATTTTTCAGAACTAAGTATAGGCCTTGGTACTTTATTTTATTCCTATTAGCTTTAAGAATGAATTTAGCAATATTCTTTGATCCGGTTCCTGAATACCTAATTACTGACCACCCTGATATTCATGGTTGGCAGTCCAATATTTCCATATTTCATGAAAGTTTTCCCTCACTGGAAATTGCAGAAATTGCCATCATAGGTATTCCCGAATCAAGAGGAGCCGGTAAAAATATCGGAGTTTCCGGCGGACCAAATGAAATTCGGAATGCACTCTATCAATTAAAAAAAGGTACCGGTAACTATAATATTGTAGACTTAGGCAATCTGCGTTTAGCTGATACTTACAACGATACAATTCTACGCCTGAAAGAAGTGTGTGAAGCCCTGATGGAACTTTCTATAATACCAATACTAATTGGTGGTTCGCAGGACCTTGACTATGGTCAGTTTTTGGCATACGAGTCATTGGAAAAAGCCATTACGGTGTTAAATATTGATTCAAGGTTAGATATGGAAATTGATGGCAATCCTTCTTCCAAACACATAGAGCAGATCCTTACTCACGAACCAAATTTTCTTTTTCACTACTGCCATCTTGGTTACCAGAGTTTTTATGTTGACAAGCATAAAATGGAAGCGCTCGAGAAACTATATTTTGAGCTTTATCGACTGGGACAGGTCAAAGAAACGTTGTCTGAAAGCGAACCAATTATTCGCACAGCCGACATGATTACTTTTGATATAAGTGCCATCAAAATGTCTGATGCACCAGGTAATGCCAATGCCGGACCTTTCGGATTTACAGCCGAAGAAGCATGTCAGCTGATGTGGTATGCCGGCATCAACAGCAGACTCTCCTCTATTGGTATTTATGAGTTTAATCCTGATCTGGATGTAAGACAACAAACAGCATCTGTTATAGCCACTATGATCTGGTATTTTGTAGAAGGTTTTTACCACCGCAATGTTGAAATTGACATAAGTGACCAGCGATTTACAAAGTATAATGTAGCCCTAAAAGTAAACCCACATCATTTGGTTTTTTATAAAGACACAAAAACAGATAAATGGTGGATGGAAATCCCCTATTCCGGGCAGGATAACAAATACTCCCGAAACGCATTACTACCTTGCAGTTATAAAGATTATTTGGAAGCCGGCCAGGGAGAAATACCAAACCGCTGGGTACTAGCACAAGCAAAACTTCAATAAAATGGATAAAGATACCATCACCGTTATAGATTCGTATACAATAGCCACGCCCTCTCAAAGGCTGATTGCAGGTTTCATAGACCTGGTTATTTATGCAATACTGGCAGGACTCCTGGGACTTATTTTCAGACTTTTCGGACTTCCCGGTTTAGGCGAACTTGCGGGGCTTGCTTACCTGTTATTCAGAGATAGCCTATTCGGAACCGACTATCAGTCACTAGGCAAAAAAGTAGTTCGACTAAAAGTATTACATAATGACCAAAAAGCAATTTCTTACCTTACCGGTTTAAAGAGAAATTTTATTTTTCTTCCTAATTTATTAAGTCTTGCAGGTTTGTCATTTATGTATTTCAGCGGTAGCATAACGCTTATTTTGGGCTGTATCGAATTGTTTCAGCTTTTCAACCATGTAGATTACCAACGCCTGGGCGACCGCTTTGCAGATACCATTGTTATTCAGCTGGATGCCAATGACTGATCAGGTTCCGGTATATACCAAATCACAATTGGCGCTTCGTAATGGCACCGATCGCGAAGAGATTTGGTGCGCTTACAAAGGCAAAATTTACGAACTAAATAAAAGTCGACTTTGGCGCGGTGGCAAACATTATGAACATTGGGCAGGGCAGGATTTGACTTCGGAAATGGCTGATGCCCCACACTTAGAAACAGTATTTGACAAGTTTACCGTTGTGGGAATCCTTCAGGGATAATAAAACTAATAAAATAGAAAATGATCATATTATTGGCCGATAGTGGTTCTACTAAAACTTCTTGGCGAATTATAGAAAATAGCAAAATCAAAAATGTACGTACTGCAGGCATCAATCCTTATTATGTCAGTCAGGAAGGTATTGAAGAAATTTTGCGCAAAGACCTTTTACCACATATCAAGAACGCATCTGATGTAAAGGAGATATACTTTTATGGTGCAGGTTTGGGCAATGCTCAACGCAAAAAGGAAGTATCCATACCAATGCATTTTGTATTCCGCGATGCTACCATTGAAGTAGAACATGACCTGATGGCTGCAGCCAGGGCTCTCCTGGGCTATAAATCCGGAATAGCCTGTATAGCTGGTACTGGATCTAACTCAGGGTATTATGATGGTAAGGATCTAGTAGAAAATGTAGCTTCGCTGGGTTTGTACCTTGGCGATGAAGGCAGCGGTGGTCATTTAGGAAAGTTGCTAATTACGGATTATCTGCGTGACCGACTTCCCACCAAACTAAAAGAAAAGTTTGAGTCTTATACCAAAGACCGGCTATCCGAAATGTTGGAAAAGATCTATAAACAACCCTACCCAAACAGGTATTTGGCTTCGCATATGCCCTTTATTCTGGAAAACCAAAAAGATGATTATGTCAAAAGGTTGATTTATAAAAGCTTTGATGATTTCTTCGAAAACAATATTGAGCTTTACAAAAAGCCAGGTGCTACCATTTCCTTTGTGGGATCTGTAGCCGAATTGTGTTCAGGCTATCTGAAAAAAGTTGCTAAAGCTCGTGGTTATAAGATTGGAAAGATAATCTCCGACCCGATTGATGCCCTTACTGAATTTCATATCCCCAAATAATACAAGGAAAATATGACGGACCAAACACCCGGTAATCTACAATTGGATAAGTTGTCGGTTGATGAACTGCTACATGCCATTAACAACGCAGACCAATCCGTGCCTCTGGCAGTGCAAAAAGCCATTCCTCAAATGACTGTTCTGGTAGATCAACTGGTGCAAATCCTTACCAATGGAGGCAGAATCTTTTATATTGGTGCAGGAACCAGTGGTAGATTAGGCATTGTTGATGCTTCCGAATGTGTACCTACATTTGGAATACCGGAAGGTACATTTATAGGCATTATGGCCGGTGGTGATATTGCTCTTCGTAAAGCAGTTGAATTTTCAGAAGACAACAGTACTCAGGCATGGATTGATTTGCAAGCCTATAATATTTCATCCAAAGATTTTGTAATTGGCATTGCCGCCTCCGGTACCACTCCTTATGTTTTAGGTGCTTTGAAAGAATGTGCCTTACATAAAATTCAGACAGGATGCATAGTTTGCAGCAAAAACTCACCCATAGCAACACAGGTAAACTTTCCGGTAGAAATTGCAGTTGGCCCCGAAATACTTCTTGGTAGCACTCGCATGAAAGCTGGTACCGCTCAAAAACTTGCCCTCAATATGATCTCAACTTCTGTTATGGTGCAAATGGGCAGAGTTAAGGGCAACAAGATGGTTGATATGCAGTTAAAGAACAACAAACTCATAAAACGAGGTGTTTTAATTCTGGTAGAAGAACTTGGTATAACAGAAACTGAAGCCCGTCAATTACTCGAAAAATTTAAGAGTGTTCGACTGGCACTTGAATGGCACAAGAATAATGCACGAAATTGAACCCTTCTATAAGTGGGAAATATACTATATAGCCTCAGAAGATGAGCGATCGCCGTTATATAATGTAGAGTACAATACCAACCAATATACCAACGATATATATGGATACTACATTCATCCGCTTTGGGACTATATTGGTTCCGATACATTATATGTGAAAGTATTATATACCAATTATCATAATGGATACGCCATCCTGGAGTTATTTGGAGAATGGAACGATGCCTTGCATAATGACATCATGCACCTGAAAAGAAACCTACTGGAAGGCATGCTTTTAAACGGCATTCATCAGTATATCTTAATTGGCGAAAACATTTTTAACTTTCATGGATCGGATGACTGCTATTTTGAAGAGTGGTTTGAAGAAGTAGAAGATGGGTGGATTGCAGCGGTTAACTTCCGTGAATTTGTGTATGACGAATGGAAAAAGTTTGGAATTGACTGTTATATAAACTTTGGTGGCGGATTAGAGATTGAGGACTGGCGTACTATGAATCCGCAAAGTTTTTATGAAATTGTACATGGGCAAATGCAAAGAAGGCTAACGTAGTAGTATTTCATTTTCTTTTTCACATTAACCAATCCAAAAATTACATTTTATTCAAAACCATTTCGCGGATTTTTACAGCTTTTTCAAAATGGTCTAGCTTGTGCTTCATAATCCACCACTGGGCTACTTCCATTAGAAGTTCCGGATTATCGTTTTTATTGGCAAAAAATGCATAAAAGGAAAGGCCTACATTTTCTCCCTTTTTCTCAATTTTTTCGTTACAAACGCTTATGATCTTTTGGGATATTGATTCATTCATTGTTATGCAAAATTTCGCCTAAAATTGTTATAACTGATTTATTTTCAAATAGCAATATTGTAAACAAAAAAACCTCCGGAGAAATCTTTCCGAAGGTTTAAATCTAAATAATCTTTATTGACTTAATTCTCAGTTTTCAGGTATTGGTCATAACTGGTGTTTCCTTTGTCCGCTTTGGTACCCTTTTCAATTTTGTAAGTAGCACCTGTTTCCTGGCTTACATAATAATCCCCATCAGGATAGTTTTCAATATTTTGAGCTGCATCTTGAAACAGTTTTACATGCTGTTGTTCGGCTTCTTTGGCAAAGTCAAGGCTTTCTTTGGCGTCGCTCAGTTTATCGTCTTTGGCCTGGGCTACCATTTCATTATAAAAATCTTTGTCTTTGACGGATTCCTTAAGATTCTCTTTGGTAGACTTTATGGAAACTTCTCTATATCCACTGCTTTCTACCTGCGAACCCATATTTTCGATTACACGTTGGTGATTTTTCATCTGAACTGATTCAGATGTAGAAGCAGCATGAAATAGATCTGCAATTTCAGCATACCCTTCTGCCTTTGCCTTTATGGAAAAAAGCTCATACTTTTTCATCTGATAAGCTTCTTGCTGATAAGCCTTCTGAAGGTTCTTCAATGTTTTGTCCGGCGACTTAAAAGTCATAGAACCTAAAACTACTATTGCCAATATCCATCCTGAACTTTTCATACGCCTATTGTTTTGATCTACTTCTAAACATTTATTAGACTATATGAGTTCTAACTTTTTTTATAAATCAATTACTTTGGGAATAAAAAAAGGCTGTTTTTCAACAGCCTTTTTTACTTATTAAAATTCGTTACCGAATATTACATTTTCTCGCAAGCATTCAGACAGTTAAGGTCTTCGAACGCACCTTTAAGTCTGTTTACCATGGTTACTTCACCAGCTCTTAACCACACTCTCGGATCGTAGTGTTTTTTGTTAGGACTATCCGGACCATCAGGATTACCAATTTGTCCTTGCAAGTAGGCTTCTTTTGCTTTGTAGTTTTTAAGTACACCTTCCCAGAATGACCACTGCATATCAGTATCTATGTTCATTTTGATAGCACCGTAGCTTATAGCCTCACGAATTTCTTCTCTGCTTGAACCAGAACCACCATGGAATACAAAATCCAATGGTTTTTCAGCCGTTAGACCAAATCTTTCTTTTACATACTCCTGAGAGTTTCTAAGAATTTTTGGCTCTAATTTTACGCTACCCGGGTTGTATACACCATGTACGTTTCCAAATGCAGCAGCAATCGTAAATCTTTTGCTAACTTTGCTTAGTATTTCGTATGCATAAGCAACCTCTTCAGGTTGAGTATATAATTTTGATTTGTCTACGTCAGAATTGTCTACACCATCTTCTTCACCACCGGTTACACCCAGCTCAATTTCGATAGTCATACCCATTTTGTCCATTCTCTCGAAATACTCTTTGCAGATTTCAAGGTTCTCTTCGATAGGCTCTTCTGAAAGGTCAAGCATATGGGAAGAAAACAATGGCTTACCGTGTACTTTGTAAAATGCTTCACCAGCAGTTAATAAACCATCAATCCAAGGCAAAAGATTTTTTGCAGCATGGTCAGTATGAAGAATTACTGGTACTCCGTAAAACTCAGCCATTTGATGTACATGGTGAGCTGCAGAAATTGCACCGGCTATAGCCGCCTTTTGGTTTTCGTTCGATATTGCTTTACCTGCATAAAATACAGAACCACCGTTTGAAAGCTGAATAATTACAGGTGAATTTACTGCTTTGGCACATTCAAGAACTGCATTGATAGAGTTAGTTCCTATTACGTTTACCGCTGGAAGGGCAAAATGATGTTTTTTAGCAATTTCAAAGATCTCCTGAACTTTATCTCCGCTAACAACTCCTTTTAGTGTAGTCATATTTAAGCTTTCAATCATGGGTGTACTGTAAAATTATTTTTAAACGCTAAATATACATAAATACCAAGGCTTATTGAAGTAATTGCCCAAAAAACCTTTGAATCAGCCTCGACCATAGATAAATTTTGATCAGGCTAAGATTATAATTAACTATTTTTCGATTGATAAGCCATTATTGCTATGGCACATCAATATAATTTATCCTTATATCAGGATTTTGAAGGTCTTACCGGATCTTTTATTCTATTATCAGGCCCGGTTCTGGCTTCTTTGGCTGCTTCGCGATTTCGGAATCTTTCCTTTATATCTCTCTGGTCTTCACGATTCAAACTAAACCCTGCAATATCCATATCATCCTTATACATAGTTACCAAATCAGATAGTCTTCTGTAAAACACCGGAAAGTCATTGGTTATAATAAACCAAATTCCATGAAGGTCATTTTCCAGGTATTCGTCCTGGCTTACATACTGCAAACCCTTGAATACATCCCAGTCAAAATCACCAACTTCTTCCTTAAAACCATCGGTTAACAAAGCTGCCGCGCCGCCTATTTGAGCCAATTGAGCTGAAATAGCCTCGCGCATATCTATCCGTTGAACAAAGGTATTAAAATCTGCGCCTTCGGCGTATTCTACAATCTCGCCAATTGAATCTCTCATATCAATCAACCTGATCAAATCGTCTCTGTATATTGCCATATCTTCTCCCTTCTAGTCATTTTTCTTCCCTGCTATAACAATGTTTAGTTGCGGCAAAGTTCGGTTTGGTTGTTCATTTCAATTAATATCTAATTATCATAAAGCAAAAAAATCTGCCTTTAAGGGGCAGATTTCTACTGTTTAAAACTTAAAAAATTAAGATTATTTCAATGTAGCCTTCAATACAAACTCAACACCAGTTACGGCTCTTGCTATCGGGCAATTCTTTTTGGCATCTTCTGCATATTTCTGAAAATCATCTTTACTGATATCTTCCACATCACCTTCAGTGTTTATTTCAATAGTTTTAATAGTGAAACCACTGTCTGATTTTTCCATCAGAACTTTATCTACAGTATGGATACTATTTACCTTAAAACCCGCACTACTGAGCCCATGTGCAAAGGCCATAGAGAAACAGGAAGCATGTGCAGCAGCTAGTAATTCTTCAGGATTTGAACCTTTGTCCTCTCCAAATCGAGTTCCGAAACTATAGCTGGCATCTGAAACTATTCCGCTTTCCAGACTAAATTTGCCTTTTCCTTCTTTCAGGTCACCTTTCCAGGTGGCGTTGGCTGATCTTTTTATCATTGTAAAAATTGGTTTATTGCAGATTACAAAATATTTCAAGTTAATTAAAACTAATCAGTGATATAAGTAAAAAAGTGCCCGAATATAAAACTTATTTAGATCACACTGTTAGTAAGACTTTTTCCGATAAAATGTTCTGCCGGTTTATTATTTTATATTTCTTGCTAAGACCAAACCGAACTATTCGCCACGATCAAGAAAACCATCAATTGGATAAAAACATAAACTACTTAGTTGATTATGTTAATTGTTACACAATTATAGATTTCCATTGCTCAATCCGGATTGATAAGACAGCATTTTTATAAAAATAACAGGCTGCCTTATTGTATAAAAGCAGCCTGTTCTAATCTGAAATAGTATATGCCTAATGCGCAGTGCCCATTTCGGCAAGTTTTTTAAGACGCTCTTTTTCGGAAGTATAGCTGTTATTCACTGTTTTGTAGTTCCAGCGATACCACATTCTACTCATTTTTATTCTGCGAATGTAAAGGAAGTTAAACATAGCAGGTACCAGCACTAACGTTAAGAACGTGGCAAAGGTTAAGCCGAAAATAATGGTCCAGGCCAGTGGTCCCCAGAAAATAACACTTTCACCACCCAGATAGAAGTTTGGTTTAAACTCGGTAAACAAGGTAAAGAAGTTAATATTCAAACCAATAGCCAGAGGCACTAGACCCAATGTGGTAGCAGTAGCAGTCAGCAATACAGGGCTCAGACGTGTTCTACCAGCTTCAATAATGGCTTGTCGTGTTTTCATACCTTGAGCACGACCTGTGTCAATAAATTCAATGATCAGAATACCATTCTTCACCACTATTCCTGCAAGACCTACAATACCCACGCCGGTCATTACTACAGATATTTCCATTCCTGTAATTATAAACCCAAGCAAAACACCAATAATGCTAAAAAGGATTTCGGACAGGATAATTACTGGTTTCACCCATGAGTTAAATTGTGTAACCAATATAATAGTAATAAGTCCGAGTGCAGAAAGCAATGCCCCTATTAGGAAAGCACCAGCTTCTTCTTGTTCAGCCTGCTGTCCGCTCAAATCAATTTTAATACCATCGGTTTTGTCAAAATAGTTAAGTTCGTTCTTAATAGTACGATTCACCTCATCTGGAGTAAAGTCGGTTAAAACGTTAGATGAGATGGTAATAACTTTTTCGTGATTCTTTCTTTTAATACTACCATAGCTGCTGACATATTCGGCTTTGGCTACAGATGAAAGCGGAACTTGGCGAACTTTGCCACCCATGGCCATATCCATATAAGTAATGGGTGAGTTAAGCAACTGCTCTATATCTTTGCGATGCAAAAGTGCATGCCTAACCTGTATTGGGTACTCATCCTCGTTCACTTTAAGTTTGGAAGCTTCTTTACCATATAGAGCTGTATTTATAGCACTACCTATAGTAAAAGTAGATATTCCTTCACGCTGAGCTCTTTCGCGGTCAATAGTTATAACCAGCTCTGGTTTTGTTACATCAGCATCAGATTTTAATTCTTCAATGCCGGGTATTTCCAACGAATCCAGGAAGTTTTTAATGCGCTTAGATTCTGTTATGAGTTCTTCATAGTTTTCACCGGTTATTTCTATACTAATTGGTTTGCCCACAGGTGGGCCACCTTGTTCCTGTCCTACGGTTATTTCTGCACCAGGTATTTCCTGTACTTCTTTTCTAACCTGGTCAAGATAATCAGCTGTTGATTTGCCGTCTCTTTCGCCTACAGGAATAAATGCTACTGTAACTTTACCAGTTGTAGGATCAGAGCCAAAACCTCCCATCATCTGATCTTCACTGGCACCTACCCCCACATTCGATATTACAGCCTTTACCAAAGGGTTTTGATTGCCAATCACCTTATATACTTTTTGTTCAACCTGTTTTGTTACAGAATCTGTCACTGCAAGACTAGTTCCTGTAGGTGTTTTGACATACACCATCAGGAAGTTTGGATCGCCGGTTGGGAAGAAATTTACCTTTGGTGCAAATATGCCTGTAATCACAAATGAAAAAATCAACAATAAAATAGTGGCAAGAATGAGCATGCCAGACCTTTTGCCATACAAAATCCATTCAATGAGTTTTGCATACCCGTTTTTAAATTTGGGAATCAGGTTAAATTGAAATTTGTTGACTAGGTTAATCACATATAAGTTATAAACTACTACAACGATTAGTAGAAAAACTAACAGGTTTCCAATACCTACAGAGCCCATAGCATAAAATAGCATGGCAGGCAATAGCAAAAACAGGGCTATGCGTTTTAGTTCTCGTAGCTTTTGCAACTTGGTTTTGTTCTTGTCGCTTTCATGATCTTCCGGTTTCATAAAAGAAACGGCAAAAACCGGGTTGATAATAAATGCTACTATTAATGAAGCAACTAATACAATAATCAAAGTAATAGGCAGATAGAACATAAACTTACCAATTACCGAATCCCAGAAAGCCAATGGAACAAAAGGTGCCAGTGTAGTTAGTGTTCCTGCAAAAACTGGTATAAAAACTTCGCCAGCGGCCTGTTTAGCTGCCTTGATAACTGATACTTTCCCGTTATTATAGATTCGATGTGTATTTTCTATTACTACTATGGCATCGTCAACCACGATACCTAAGGCAAATAGAAAGGCAAATAATGTCATCATGTTTAGGTTAAAACCGATCCATGGCATTACTATAAACGCAAGGAAGGTAGAAAGAGGAACCGATAAGCCCACAAATATAGCATTGGTAGCTCCCATGAAGAACATAAGTATAAGGGTTACCAAAATAAACCCAATGATGATGGTATTGATCAGGTCATTGAGGGTGGTTTCAGTTTGTTCAGCCTGTTCGCCGGTAATTTTAATTTTCAGGCCAACGGGCAATTGTTCATTTTGAAGCTCTTTCAGTTTTTCTTCTATCTTATGAGAAGCTTCTACCAGATTTTCGCCACCTTTTTTGATAACATTCAGAGTCAGTACATTTTCGTTATCCATACGGGCATAACTTTCACGTTCTTTATGACTGTCTTTAATTTCCGCGATATCTTTTAGGTAAATGGTAGCACCGCTAATGGGGCGTATGATGATGTTGTTTAAGTCTTCAGCACTTTTAAACTTGCCCACAACACGAACTGCTCGCTCCATGCCATCCATGTCTACTTTACCTCCAGGGTAGGTTAGATTTTCGGCTCCTATAGCGTTGGTAATGTCATTAAAACTTATTTGGCGCGCTGCCATTTTATACATGTCTACGTTGACCTGTATTTCTTTATCCAGTGCACCTACTATGTCTATACGGCGTATTTCTTTAAAACCTTCAACCTCATCTTGTATAATCTCTGCATAATGCTTGAGTTTATCCATATCATATTTACCGGATATATTGATAAACATAATCGGCATAGCACTGATATCGATATCCTGAACAGTTGGCTCATCAATTAGGTCATTTGGCAGATCTGGCTTAGCTTTATCTACCGCATCTTTAATTCGCTGTTTGGCATCAGGTATGTTCTCGGTTACATTAAATTCTACCGATATTAAAGAAAAATCCTGCCTGGAGGTACTTGTGATCTTTTTGATACCGGATACAGATTTAAGCTGTTTTTCAATGGGCATAGTAACCAGGTCTTCCATATCAGAAGGTGATGTACCAGGCTTCATGGTATAAACTATTATGTTAGGGAAAACTACTTCCGGAAAATTTTCTTTGGGCATTTTGACATACGCAAAGATTCCGTATAGAGTAATCATAATAGTTGCAATATATATTGCTGTCCTATTATCTATCGACCAACTGGTCGGTTTATATTCTTTTAGTTGATTGTCCATATTAGCGTTAATAACTATAATGAGGATCTATTTTTTAAGTCTTATTGGCTGGTCTTCCACCAAGTCTTGATAGCCGGTGGTAATAAGCATATCACCAGGTTGAAGGCCCGACAGGATTTCAGTTTTGCCATTGTAGGTAACACCTTTTACAATTGTCCTCTTTTCTGCTACCAGGGTATTGCCTTTTTTAGCTGCTAGCAGTACAAATGAACCTTCGTCTGTATTTTGGATTGTATTTACCGGCACTGTCATGGACTGAGTAGCTTTGTAATCTTCAATTTTTACAACAGCGATCATATTTGGTCTGATATCTTTATCAGATACTTTTATTTGAATCTGAAAAGTTCTGGAAGCACGCTCTATGCTCTGTGAAACGTTTGATATAATTCCGGTTAGTTCTTTGTTTAGATCCGGGAAGTAAACCTTTACATTAAGTCCGTTTTTAACTCTGGTAATATAGCTTTCAGAAATGTTGGCAACTACTTTATTGTCTGATCCTCCTACAACTCTAAACATAGGCATGCCTGGTGCTGCCATTGAACCCTCTTTGACATATTTGGCATCTACTACACCGCTTATTGGAGCAACTATTCGTGAGTTGCTGTACTGGCTTTGTAAACTCTGAAGCTGCGAACGTAATGCAGTATATTGTGTCTCTGCTTGTAACAATTGTGCTTCTGTACCTACATTCTGGCTACGTAGTCTTTTTTGCTTTTCATACATGGTTTTGGCAAAGCTTAATTGCGATTCTATACTATTAATTTGCGATGCCATAGAAGTAGCCTCTATCTGTGCCAATACTTGTCCTTTATTTACATGCTGGCCTTCTTTTACCATAATTTGATCGATGGTTCCTCCAAACTGAGCAAGAATATCTATGTTCTGGTCTGATTCTACTCTGCCCTGTTCTTCAATAAAATGCATAAATGGCACTTTGTTCAGTGTATCTGCTACAACCAGCTTGCCTTTTACAATCGTATCTGAACCATCCAGTTTGGCAATTTCTATTTCCAACCCAGCCATTTTCTCCTTAAGAGCTGAATATTCTTTTTTGACTGCTGCCAGTTCTTTTTGCTTTTCAATTAAAGCTTGATTGCCATCCTTTTTGTTGCATGCAGAAATAGTAGCTGCGGTAATAAACAGGTATATATATAACTTTTTCATAGAAGTTTTTTATTAATGATTTTTAGTAAGTTTTTGGTTATTCGTTATAGAGTTTACCGGTCGCTTTTTGATGATTAATTTTGGCAACCATGGCATCGTACAAAGCTCCATAGTAGTTTATTTGTGCTTCTTGCAAATCAGCCTCAGCGTTTACTACTTCTATATTTGAGCCAACGCCTTCTTTGTATTTAATTTTAGATACCTTCACGACTTCCTCTGCCAGTTCCAGATTTCTCTTTTGAGTTTCCATTTTCTTCAAACTATTGTTAAAGTTAAGTTTTGAAGTTTGGGCTTCCATCTTTAATCCATTTTCCAATGCAAACTTGCCATTTTTTATTTGCTCGGTAGCATAGCGGGCTTGTTGAATTTTATAATGACGGGTAAAATCCAGAATAGGTACTTTCATGCTAATACCAAGCATAGCATAACCAAACCATTCATTTTTAACCAGATTTGTAAATTTCACATCCTGCCTGATCATACCACCCTTAGCAAAAGCAGCTAAACTAGGCAATCGGGAGTATTTGTATCTTTTTAAATCCAGATAAGCCAATTTCTCCTGGGTTTCTAATAGTGAGAATTCTATCCTTTGAGTTATATCCAGATTTTCCTCTCCAAGTGCCTGAGCATCTATCTCCATAGAATTAAGACTATCCTGTAATGTAATGGGCATTTCCAGCGGCATACCCATGCTAAGTTTCAAAGCAAGTGTACTAAGCTGCAGAAGGTTTTCCGCATTTTCTTTCTCTGTTTTGAGGTTGTTATATTGCACTTCAAGTCTTTTTACATCAATTTCTTCTACTAAGCCATTTTTGTAATACTCCTTCAAATCATACAACGTGCTATCAAGTCGCATTAGGTTAATTTTGAACATCTTGGAACTCTCTTCCGCTATCAAAGCTGCGTAATAGGCTTTGGTAACATGCTCTACAGTTTCGATTTTGGTTCTGGCAAGAGTTTTCTTCGACAAATCGCCATATGTTGCAGCAGCCTGCAACCCTACAACATACGAACCATCAAATATAAGCTGCGACAATTGGGCATTAGCATCACCGGCACTTCTCAATTGAAAGATGTTGTCCAATACAATTACATCACCAGATTTTTTAGCTCCTGGTGTAGGTGAACCGCTACTACCCGCCACGAAAGGATTTGTAGGCGAGAAAAACATCTTTTGCAGGGCAGGGTTGTCTACCATCGATAAATTACCCTCAATTTGCGGGTAGCCTATAGCTTTGGTTTCCCTAATCTTTGCCTGAGCTATTTCAGTGTCAATTTGTGCATTTTTCAGGTTTGACTCATTCTGCAATGCATAGTCTATGCACTTTTGCAAAGAGTAGCTACTATCAGTCTGAGCACTGGCAAAACCCAGTAAGCTTATTTGTATATAAAATAAAACTAGTATCCGTTTCATGAGTATGTATGTGTTTTAATCTTCCTCTGTAATTTGTTTGTATTTATTGATTAGTTTATGTCCTTTTAATGTGCATATCCCATATAAAAAATGCTCAAGAAATTGCAGTTGCACTTTTTGCATGTCAAATTTTTGAAGAGGATACAACGTTGGATTAAAGCCCATTTGGATTTGTTCCATTCTGAAAATAGATAATATATTGACATCAATATCTGCTCTATAAAGGCCTTTTTCTATACCTTTTTGCAAGTTATCTACCATTGAACAATATATGCATTGCTCTTTGTGGTCTAAAAAAATTTGCCAAGCCCTGGGATGAAACTTCTCAATATCATATAGTACCGAGGACCTAAGATTTTGCAAAGAAAGCTTCAGGTGTTCTGACAATTTTAAAATCTCATCAATAGGATCTTGAGCTGTAGAAGCAATCAGTTGTAGAGCTTTCATGTCTGACTCCAGATGCATTTGAGCAACTGAAAGCACTAATTCGTCTTTATCCTTAAAAAACTGGTAAATGGTTTTCTTTGAAATAGATAAATGCTTAGCAACATCATCCATGGTAATACTTTTCACACCATATTGGAAAAATAAATCTTTAGAAATAAGTAATATTCGATCCTTTACTTCCATATCCTGATTAAGGCAATGTTAAAATAAAGCACAATACTATGGAAACGTTTTAAATTTTCAAAGTTTCCATTATTAATTTTAAATCAATTATACACAGATAAATGTAATCGCTGAACTACTTCAGGCAAGTAAAATAACCTACCCACTAAATGACGATATAATATAGGAATCAAAAAATTTGAAATTTTGCAATTTCATTGCTAAAAAAATAATGGCCTTTCCCGATAATTACTTATCAGACAAAAAATGCAATTGCTTACTCCAGAAAATCAACTCTTTTGTTGTTTCCTCTAATTCACCAATTTCTTTCCAATGAATCAAACAAGTTATACTATCGGTTTTGCTATACCCTCTTTTTTGCCAAAAGATATCAAGTGATTTGTACTCAACAGGTTTTTGAACATGATTTTTTTCCCTAACTACCGTTGCCAATGTAAAAACCTGATACTTATTCAAACGTTGCACCCATTCTTCGGCAACGTTCAATAGCTCAACACCCAGTCCTCGACCTCTATTTTCTGGCAGCAGAAGTACTTCGCTGAAATAATATATCTCATCAATATTATACTCAGAAGTCAGCCATGGCTCCTTTATACTAACCTCTTCAAATTTTAAGGGAAGTCCGGTTAGGGCACCAACAATGTTGCCGTTTTCAAAAGCAATACAAATGATACTATCGGGTGTATTGACAAATTTATTCAGATACTTCTTTTCATAGACATGGTCACCATCGTACAGATAGGGAAACTCACGAAATATATTGATTCTAAGTGATGCTATGGCATCAATATATTGCTGAGCTTCCTGTTCTTTGAAGAGTTTTATCATGGCACAGAAAGTGCGTCTTAAACCAACGCATCATACAAAATCTCTATGGTATGCTGGGCAGTCTTGCCCGTTCCATCTTTGATCTGATGACGACAACTGGTACCCGGAGCAGCTATCAACGTTTCTTTTTCAGCTTTCCGAACCGACGGAAACAAAACCAACTCTCCTACTTTCATAGAGATCTCATAATGTTCCTTTTCGTAACCAAAAGATCCTGCCATTCCACAGCAACCACTTGGTATGGTTTCTACTTTATAATTGACAGGTATTGAAAGCATTTTTTCACTGAATGTAGCAGAAGATAAGGACTTCTGATGGCAATGTCCGTGAAGTTTTACTTTTCGCTCGTTTGCTGTAAACTGATTGCTACTAATTCTACCCGATTCAAATTCTCTTACCAAAAATTCATCGATCATAAAAGCATGGTCTGCAATCTTTTTGGCTGCCGTTTTGTCCTCAGCTAAAGACGGATATTCATCACGGAAACTTAATATAGCCGACGGCTCAATACCCAACAATGGTGTGTCCGCTGAAATAATAGAACTTAATTTGTTAATATTTTTATTGGCAATCTTCTTTGCATCACGCACCAATCCTTTAGACAAATAGGTTCTGCCACTTTCTTCATGTTCAGGTATTTCTACTGCATAACCAAGTCCGGTCAATAACTTTACAGCGGTTATACCCAACTCCAGTTCGTTGTAGTTGGTAAACTCATCACAAAACAAATATACCTTCGACTTTGGATTCTGTGGCTGGTAGCGTTTCAGATTTTTTCTGGCCCATTTACGTAAGGTTGTTTCGGACATAGCCGGCAATGGTCTTTGCTGAGCAAATCCTAATATGCTTTTTAGTACAAAACCAGTAAGTTTATTCTTCTGAACAAAATTTGCCAGCCCCGGCCAGTTTGCATTTATGGCGTTGGCTTTGGAGTAGTTTGCTATCATCTTAGACCTGAACGGCACGCCATTGGCATCATAATAATGCTGCAAAAACTCAGCCTTTAGCGTAGCTACATCCACATTACTCGGGCATTCGGATTTACAACCTTTACAAGACAAACACAGGTCCATTACATCATAAATTTCTTTATGATTGAAGGCATTTGCTTTGTCTGATCTGGTAAGGAATTCTCTCAGTATATTAGCACGTGCTCTGGTGGTATCTTTTTCGTTGCGGGTAGCCATAAAGCTTGGGCACATAGTACCTCCAATATGGTGCGACTTGCGGCAATCGCCCGAACCATTGCATTTTTCGGCCATACGAAGTATGCCTTGGGTTTCTGCAAAATCAAATACGGTATCAAACTGTTTGGTTTGCTGCCCCGATTCGTAACGAAGACTTTCGTTCATTTGCGGAGCATGCACAATTTTATTGGGGTTAAAGATATTCTCCGGATCCCATGCTTGCTTTAAGTCGCAAAGCAATTTGTAGTTCTTTTCGCCTACCATTTTTGGCAAGAACATACCACGTACTCGTCCATCTCCATGTTCACCACTTAATGAACCTCTGAATTTTTTGATCAGACTGGCTACATCGTCTGTAATCTTAAAATACAATTCTCTGTCTGCAGGATCTTTTAGGTTCAATAACGGCCTAAGGTGCATTTCACCATCGCCAATGTGAGCATAGAATACTGCATCTTTATCATACTTTGCCAATATTTCTTTAAAGCCTTTGGTATACTCTAACTGGTCGTGTACACTAACGGCGGTATCTTCAATGCAAGCAACTGCTTTGGTATCAGGATCTCCAGGTACATTGGCAAGCAAACCAAGACCTGCTTTTCGCAAAGCCCAGATTTTCTTTACATCCCCACCATATAATACAGGAAAATGATAACCCAAATTAAGGCTTCGTAAATGCGCTTCCATATCTGCAGCAATTCTTACAACTTCCTCTTTGGTTTCCCTGGCAAATTCAACTACAATTATAGCACCCGGATCGCCCTGTATAAAAAATCTATTTTTGCTCTGCTCAATATTCGATTTGGTACATTCCAAAATCTTATCATCCAACAGTTCAATAGCGCCGGGTATAAATTTAAGTGCCTCAACAGTTGCCACACAAGCGTCTTCTACTGTATTCAAATGCACAGCTACGACGCCCGCTATGCTTGGCGGCAGGTCTATAAGGTTAAGTTTAATTTCGGTAGTAAAAGCCAATGTTCCTTCAGAACCAGCTAGTAACTTACAAAAATTGAATGTGGGTTTTCCAGCAGTATAGCGTTCTGTTTCAAGCAATTCATCTATGGCATAACCGGTATTTCTTCGTCTGATTTCCGGTTTGGGAAACTGATCACGAATTTCCAGCTGAACCTCAGGTTTGGATAAATTCTGATCGACAAATCTATATACTTCTCCTTCCAGAGTTTTGAGTTCCTTTTTAGCATCAAACTCTTCTCGTGTAACCGATTTGAATACCACTTCACTACCATCCGCCAAAATAGTATTAAGCTCTAAGACGTGGTCGCGAGTGGTTCCATATATAATAGAGTGAGCTCCGCAAGAATTGTTACCCACCATTCCGCCTATCATGCAACGGGTAGATGTACTGGTTTCAGGACCAAAAAACAGTCCGTATGGTTTGAGGTGCATATTAAGTTCATCCAACACCACACCCGGTTGCAATCGAACCCATTTCTCTTCCTTATTAACTTCCAAAATAGAAGTCATGTATTTGGAAACATCAACAATGATACCCTTACCTACCACCTGACCACCCAGCGAAGTACCTGCAGTTCTGGGTATAAGCGAGGTTTTGAACTTGCGGGCAAAATCAACCAGTTTTTTGATGTCTGCATTGGTTTTTGGTCTGGCTACTGCCAAAGGTATTTCTCTGAAATCAGATGCATCAGTGGCATAAAGCCTGCGGTGCATCTCGTCGGTAAAAAAATCCCCTTCTAAATTCTTCTTAAGTTCCTGTAATTGTGCGAGCATCGGTTATGATAGATACTAGTTATGCTAATTGCCAAATTTAAGAAGAAAGAAACTCGCAAATTGATAAAAGAGTAAAAAATTCAATTGTGCATCATATAAGTAATTTTAAAAATAATTTAACTGCTTTTTTGCAAATACCTATTCAAACTCTCTTTGATTATTTCTATTTCATCATTAACAGTTGCAAAATCAGCGGTATTTTGACCTATGCAGAATATAGGAGCCTCAAATTTACCTATAGTGCTTTTATACTGAGCAGGTTTAATTTCTCTTGAATTTACAGTACAACAAAACTGGTTCAACTTGCCAGCATATTTTTCCAGCAACTCCCTGTAAATTGAAAGCATTTGAGTCCTGGTTACATCCAGGCTGTCATATATTTCGTCCTGAACAAGTTTGTATAACTGAAGCAAATCTTTACGAATCATACAATTGCCTGAAACCATAAAGTATTGATCATGTTGAAATGCACAAACTGTAGCCATAATAGTTAGATATTTTTCTGAATACAAAAATAATTGTTTGTCTCCTGGCCAAAAATGAGATTGGACAATGCAATAGATGATCTTAGTCAATCCGAGTTTAAACTATTCCCGGAATAAACCAAGAAAAACCAATATTTCTGAATATGGCTATAGCTATAAAGTCCATAATATTTTTCATATATTTGGGGTTTGCAAAAAAGCTCAAAGTATGAATAACAGGTACAGTAGAATTATCTTTTCTATATTTTTCGCACTGCTAACTTTTACACAGGTCTCGGCCCAGAAAAAAAAAGACGGCATTGAATATTCCGGTTTCTTTGACTCCTATTATTTCAGAGGACCATTAAATATCACTCTTGGTGGTGGCTTGACTGCCTTCAATGGCGATATCTGCAAATTTATGGAGTGTTCACCATCCTATTATGCTTCACTTGGTGCAAGCTATCAGGTTTGGCCAAGAACGTATTTTGGGGCCGAACTAAGTTATGTTAACCTTTCGGGTTCTCGTCTGGACAATCTGAATTACGGATTTACAAACTCAATTATTCAATTTGAAGCTTTTGGTCGGTTCCTATTATTAGACAAAAAAGTAACCAGACATAGTCAGATAAAAGATCATCCATACTACATCAGACCATACGTTTATGGCGGTATTGGGTATTTTCATTCTATGAATCCAACCTTTACTGTTAACCCTTCATTGCCATTTTATGCAGGAGATACTGCTACATTTGGTTACTCCCAAAATGGATTCGAAATACCTGCTGGTATAGGTTTCCAGATTTGGTTCTCGCACAGATTCAGCATAATGCCAGAATTTATATATCACTTTGCACTTACTGATCAGTTAGATGGTATTAGCCTGAAAAGTGATGCTTCATCCCTGGACTCCTATGCCACCATTGGTTTAAAAGTACAAATCACTCCAACAGCTCCTAGAGTTCGCAAAAAAAAGAAAAAACTAACACCACCTGAGGAATACACCGGACCAAAAGGTACTGACTACCCAAGAAAAAATAGAGAAGAGCCGGTAAAGAAAACATACGGCACTTACGGTGATGATGATAGCCAGGATAATGAAAACCCTGAAGGCGAAGAAACACCGGCAGAAGATAACGGTGAAAGTCCTGATGGCGAAGAAGCACCTGCAGAAGACAATGGTAGTGGTGGTGAAAATCAGGAACAACCACAGCAAAACAATGACGATTGGGGCTGGTAATTAAATCGCCTAATTATACACTAAAAACGGGAAATGCTTCCCGTTTTTTTTTGTTTTATTTTTAGGTTTTACAATTAAAGTATGTTTACATTAGAACAAATCAAAACAGCCCACAGCAAAGTACAGTCTGGTGCTGACTTCCCTGCCTACATACAAGATCTAAAAAAACTAGGTATTGCCAAATACGAAACATTTGTTTCGGACGGACATGCTGAGTATTATGGCGATAATAATTTTAAAATAAGCTCGCCAGCTATGTATGACTCACTAAAAATTGAAAATAATTCTGAAGCAGAGCAATTCAAGACAGACCTGAAAGTGCACCAACAAGGCAAAACCAATTATTCTACTTTTTGCAAAGATGCAGCAAAATCAGGTATTGAAAAATGGATTATCCTTATGGACAAGATGACCTGTACTTATTACGACAAAGCAGAAAATGAAATATTGGTAGAAAAAATACCGGAGTAACAACCATTTTTAGAACTAATAGATATTTTTTGCCTTCTATCACTTGATCCAACAAAAACTTTTGATTAAAATAACTACAGTATCTAAGCAAAGCTGCTTTAGCACTTATAATACCATTTACAGTTAAGGCATTTCACAGAGTATTCAATTCAAAAACATATTCTTATGGAACATAAACTCCCATTACCACCATTTGACTTTGAAACTGCAACTCAAAAAGTAAAAATGGCTGAGGATGCCTGGAACACAAAGAATCCTGAAAAAGTATCTCTGGCATATACTATTGACACTGAATGGCGGAATCGTGACCTATTTATAAATGGACGTGAAGAAGTAAAGAATTTTTTGAAAGCCAAGTGGGAAAAAGAATTAAACTATAAACTCAAAAAAGAACTTTGGGCATTTACTGATAATAAAATTGCAGTTCGATTTGAATACGAATGGCATGATCAACAGGGAAAATGGTTTCGTTCGTATGGAAATGAAAACTGGGAATTTGATGAGTTTGGTTATATGAAAAAACGATTTGCAAGTATAAACGATCTGGAAATTCAAGAGTCCGAAAGAAGACTATAATTATATATGTATTCAAAAAAATAGCCCATGCTTTCGCAAGGGCTATTTCAAATATACTCCAAACCTAAGTTTAGCTTAAAATAAGCTTCATACCGGGTTTAATATTTTCATCTTTCAGGTTGTTCTTCTTTTTAATGTCATCTACAGATAGTCCATTATATTTTTTAGAGATAGACCATAAAGTATCTCCTGGCTGTACCATATAGAATTTTGGCAAATCCTGACTAATTGTAGCCGTTCCTTCAGCCGATACAGTTTTAATTACAAGTTTCTGTCCGGCATAAATTACTGTGCTATTTAGTTTATTCCAGCTTTTAATATCCGCAAGACTTACCTGATATTTTTGAGCAATCATATGCAAATTTTCGCCAGACTTAACTATATGATGAGAACCTGAAGTCATTACCGGCTTTTTCTCAACCATTGTCGATACAGATTGTGTAGCAGTTTTCACTTGTTTAGCTTCAACAACTCCTGTGTTCGTGGTTTTTACAGCTTGCTTACTATATATTACCAACTTCTGACCAACATGTACAGTAGATTTGCTTAAGTTATTCCACTTTTTTATATCAGTTACACTTACGTTATTCTTATCAGCTATCTTGCCAAGATAGTCTCCATTCTTTACAGTATAATATTTTTTTGCCGGCTGAACCACTTCTTCATAGGCTATACGCTCTTCTTTTGCTACAAAAGCACTATCCAGAATAGCTGTGCGGTTGTCATGCAAATTTGGCATCACATCTAAGGGTACTCTTAACGTATAGTTTAGGTAACCAGGCAATATTTCTCTTTTCAGACCCGGATTAAGTTTGGAAAGATCGTCTTTACAAATTCCCAACTGATCACAAAATACATCCAAATTAATGGTTTTACTTACACGAATTGTATCAAATGCCATAGCATATTCCAAAGAATCTGTCTGGAAACCATATTCATTCAAATTATTCATCACATACATGATGGCTATAAATTGAGGAACATAACTTCTCGTTTCTTTTGGAAGGTGATTGTACACTTCCCAGAAACCATCCTTGTATCCTGATTTTCTGATGGCCTTGCGTACATTGCCGGGACCACAATTGTATGAAGCCAGTGCCAATTGCCAATCATCAAACATATTGTACAATTGCTTTAGGTACTTACAAGCAGCCTCGGTCGCTTCATAAGGATCAAGGCGTTCATCCAGGTATGAGTCCTGATGTAGATTATAGATTTTACCGGTACTAGGCATAAATTGCCATAAACCAGCAGCGCCTACTCGCGATGTAGCTTTAGGATTCAAACCCGATTCAACTATCGAAAGATACTTAAGCTCATCGGGCATATTATGCTTTTTCAGATACTCCTCAAAAATCGGAAAATACACATTCCTTCTACTTTCCATTATGGTTAAGTAGTTTTTATTCTTTTTCGAAAAGTAATCAATAAAAGATTTAACCTGAGGGTTATATGTCATATGAATCTCGTTTTGCAAACACTGCAAACGATCTTTGACTAACTCTTCAGGAGTTTCGGCTGAATAAAAAGTTACTTCTACAACTTCCCCGCTGTCTTCTAAAGCAACCTCAAATTCATCCTGACTCCAGGCAGGTAAACCTCCTGTTGATACTGTAATGAAAACGATTAATAAAATGGTTTTCCAACGAGCAGTCAGTTTAAGCATAGTTTAGTTTTTTTTCCAATAGAACCTTCGAGAATGCCAATAAGTTTTGTTCATCGAATGCTCTGGTCAGAATTTGCAACCCAATTGGTAGGCCCTTGCTATCTTTTCCGTTAGGAATTGAAATAGCCGGAATACCTGATAAATTGGCCTGCACCGTAAAAACGTCCGCCAGATACATCGAGATAGGATCTTCTGTATTCTCGCCTATTTTAAACGCTGTTGTAGGTGTGGTTGGTATAATTAGAAAATCATATTTAGAAAGTATTTTTTCAGTTTCTTCCTTAATTAATCTTCTTATTTTTTGCGCTTTGGTATAATATGCATCATAAAAACCGGCACTAAGTACAAATGAGCCCAGCATAATTCTTCGCTGTACTTCAGGTCCAAAACCTTCCGAACGCGTTTTTTTATACATACTCTCCAAATCTTTAGAATTCTGACTTCTGTATCCAAACTTTACGCCGTCAAAACGTGAAAGGTTAGAACTAGCCTCAGCCGTAGTAAGGATATAATATGTCGGAAGAATATAATCCAGAAGAGGAAATTCAAAGGCTTCTACTTCATTACCTTCTTCTTTCAACAAGTCTAATACAGATTGAGTGCTGTTCTTAATCTCATCACTAACTCCTTCACCTTCAAAAGCCTGTTTCAAATATCCGATTTTTACCTTTTTATCAAAGTGTAAGTTGTTTGAATAACTTGGCACAGGCTTAAATGATACAGTACTGTCATATTCATCGGCTCCTGCAATTACTTCAAGAACTAAAGCAGCATCTTCTATTGACTTGCTAATAATTCCGATAGAATCAAAAGACGAAGCATAGGCAATTAGCCCATAACGGGAAATTCTTGAATAGGTAGGTTTTAAACCAACAACACCACAAAATGCTGCAGGCTGTCGTACAGAACCACCGGTGTCTGAGCCCAGCGAAACCAAACATAAATCAGCTTGCACAGAAACTGCCGAACCACCTGAGCTACCACCAGGCACACGGGTATTGTCGGCATCATTCAAAACAGGTCCATAGGCCGAGTTTTCGTTTGAGGAACCCATGGCAAATTCATCACAATTTTGTCTGCCAATAATTATGGCATCTTCCTCAATTAATCGTTGTACGGCAGTACCTGTAAACTGAGACTCAAATCCTTCCAGTATTTTGCTGGACGCACTTAATTTAAAATCTTTTAAACAAAGTACATCTTTTAATCCAACCACCATACCGGCAAGCTTTCCTGCTGTGCCCTTTGCCAGCTTTTGATCTACCTCTTCAGCTTTTTTTAAAGCATACTCCGGAAAAACTTCCAGAAAAGCATTCAAATGTGATTTGCTTCTAATTGTAGAAAGGTACTGCTCAGTGAGAGATTTGCAGGTAATCAAACCTTGTTTCAAATCTTCTCTTACTTCTATTAATGAATTGTACGATTTCAATGGACTTTGATTATTTCTTTTCTTCTTTTATTCCTTGCTCAATCTCATCTTTGATTTCCTTGGAAGCATCTTTAAACTCTCTGATACCTCTTCCCATTCCGCGAGCAAGTTCAGGAATTTTTTTAGCACCAAATAATACAATAATGATCAGTAGTATAACTACCAATTCTTGCATCCCAAGGGAGCCAATAAACAGAAATAATAATGAAAACATATGATTACAATTAAGATTCAGGGAATTAACTGCTCAACGAACTGAATACAGCCTTATTATTACTTTAATTAGCAAATATACTAATTAAAGTACAGGGCAACAAAATACTGGATTTTTATAAGCACTATTTTACTGCTTTTGGTTCCATTTTATATAAATTTTATGCGCCAATTCTGACATTCACAAATTGACCATAACATTCAAAGCATTGCTCCGGTTACATTTTAAAATATTATATCAACACTTGATTTTTATGACCAGTTCAGAAAAAGTAGCCGTAATTACAGGAGCTTCCAGCGGCATTGGAAGAGCCACTGCATTAGAATTTGCACGCAAAGGATATTCCGTTGTTCTGGGAGCAAGGCGCGAAAATGCCCTTAAAGCTTTAGAACAAGAATGTATACGATTAGGCGGCAAAGCACTTGCCTTTCCATTGGATGTTACCTACGAATCGGATGTATATCGTATGGCTGAAGCCGCCATCAAACAGTATGGCCGAATTGATATCTGGATCAATAATGCAGCTGTTTCGGCGCTTGGTTGTTTTGAAAATATGCCTATGGAAGACATAAGAAGGGTAATTGATATTAATCTTTACGGGTATATACACGGAGCAAAAGCCGTAATTCCACATTTTAAAGCCAGAAAAGAAGGAATACTGATAAACATTTCTTCCTTGGCTGGAAAGACAGGACTGCCATATGCAATGCCTTTTACTGTTAGCAAGTTTGCCATCAGAGGCTTAAGCTTATCATTACAACAAGAACTTTCAGAGTTTAAAAATATTCATGTTTGTACGGTATTGCCAGGTATAATTGATACGCCTCTATTTCAACATGCAGCTAACTATATGGGCACCGAAGTAAAGGCTCCCGGGCTTGCTACTGATGCTGAAGATGTAGCTTTAGCCTTGACAAATTTGGTAACTAATCCAAAAAATGAAATTACCATTGGAAAGATTTCCAAGATGCCATTCTTCTTTACCAGAATGTTTGTACCTAAAAGCTTTGACAAGAAGTTCCGCAAAATGACTTACAACCATTTGTTTACAAAGGAGCCAAACTTCCCCACCAGAGGTAACCTGTACGATCCGATGAATGAATATGCCAGTATAAGTGGTGGATGGATGCATGACAATCAACCGAATAACGGCAAGAAAATTGCCATTGCTAGCTTAATTACGGCTGGTGCGTTAGGTGCAGGATTTCTTGCAAGAGGCGCCATGAAAATGAGAAAAGAAAAACTAGCAAAACAATCCAAAAAGAGTACTCAGGACCAATAAACCAAAAATAGTGGGTTTAAAACAAAAGCACAGTAGAAAATATCTGCTGTGCTTTTGTACTTATATTTAGAATTTGTAACCGAAACTATTTAAACGGAACCTCAAACTCTTCTCCGGTCTGCATGTTCTCCAGTACTATCATATAACTCTCGTAGCCACTACGTTCAACTAATCTAAATGCAGCTTTTACAAAACAATGTGCATAATCTGCATCGAGTTTTTCTTTAATATTCGGATTTAATTCTGAATAACTCATTTGTGCATTAATCATATACATAACACCGCTTTCATTAAAAAAAGCATACATTAATTTATTGTCAATTTGGAATTTAGCTCCATATGCATCCTGAATTTTAAACCATTTTACATTTTCTACATGGCTAAAATTCGACACCAGTGCTGCCTGAACATTTGCTGGTATTTTTACAAATGGATTGGAAAATCCTGGATTGCCAAAGCCCAATAGAATCAGCAATAATAAAGTTGAAGTTTTCATAATCGTTTTGCTTAAGTTAAACAAAGAGACTATTAGTATATTTTGATGTCTCAGTATGATTTTACGAAGGAAATCCTAACAAGGATATTAAAATTGTAAAAATTTTTATTAGAATAGTAAAATTTTTTGAAACTAAAACTCATCCATTAAAAATGAGCCTTTTCCAGGTTCCTTTCATAAAGTTATATTTCAATGTGCTTGGCAAGGCTTTAAACCAATATCGATTTATTTCAACTGCAAATGAAGGTTGCATATAACAGTTGATAGTACATCCTTCACAACCAGGCAGTATACCCTCTTTTGCAATCTGAGATTTTATAACTTGCGAAGTGTAAAGCTCAAATAGATTATTGTCGATCTGATATTCCTCAATACCGAGATGGTAACACGGAAGTATCAATTTATTCTCTGGCGAAATTACAATTGTACTAGATGCTGCTTTACATACCGGATCTAGTACATTATTGCCTCCGGCTATTCTTAAATCGACAAATGCTTCATTTAAATAAACAAGCTTTTTCTTCCCCCAATTTCGCAATTTTTCAAGTTCAACATTATCAAGTAAGTCATTTGTTGCTAATTGGTTATACTCAAATAAAGGATTAAGTATAAGAACAAGGTTATTCGGTAATGATATTTTTTTATAAACAATAGAAAGCTCATTAATATTATGACTTCCAACAGTAAATAGTATATCGGGTCTTTCGCCCAGACTTTTTGCTAGCTCAATCGATTCTAGCAACTTATCAAAACAGGCAATGCCTCTGGAGGCATCATGTTTTTCTTTGTAGGCAGAGTCAAGCGAAAAGTGCAGCATGTCTACCAGTCCTTTTAGCTTTTCTGCCCATTTAGGATAAAGTAGTGTATTAGTAGTAAGGGTAGTAATAAAGCCCATCTCCTTAGCCATTCGACAAAAAACATCTATTTGCCTATGCAATAATGGCTCTCCTCCTGTAAAGTCAATTACTTTGACTTTTAACTTTTTTAAGGCCAACAGATTATGCCTAAAATTATCAAGTTGTATATATGGCGATGGTCTCTCCCATATATCGCAAAAACTACAACTGGCATTACAGCGGTAAGTAACATAGTAGTTGCACAATACAGGGTGTTTGACAAGCCTCATAAATCGAAAGTTACTGAAATCAATACTAAATTAATGTCTTAGTTATATAATCTTTTCTTATAACTATCGTTGCAGTTAAACTTTGTACAAGACAATTAGTTAGTAACACGGTTTTATTCTGAAATGGATCTTAACATTGCAAATAAAATTGTATTTACATCAAAAATTATAATACTATTTCATGAAATAGTGTCGTTTTTTTGCTAATTTTGTCATCCTTTACAACTTTACTATTATGAAAAAGGCATTAATACTATTTGTTTTTATTGGTTTCCTATCAAGTTGCAGCGTAGGTTGGGGAGGGAAATTTCATAAAGAAAATTGGGGTTCTCCGTCACCTAAAAAAGGTCAAAAAGGCCGTAACAGATAAGAAATTTAGTAAAAGCCTAATAAATGCGAATGTTATTAGGCTTTTCCTTTTTGAGCCATCTCTCAATAATTTTATGAGCATCAGGATTGTCTTCAATCCTCTGTAAATAGTCTTTCACATCTTCCGGATTTGAGATTGATACATCGTTGGATATAAAACCAAATCCCAATATTTCACCCCTTTCGATTTGTACTACTGAATTTTCTTCAGTATTTCGGCCATTGCCAATAATCAGCATATTTCTAGTCAACTTTGCCTTCTCCAATGCTTTCTCAACCAGAAGGTTATACTTTTCCACATTCTTTTCCCAATGGCAGCCCATATTGCAGGTTATACAGTTGGTTTTCTGTATTCCACACCTTTTAAAACACAAATCAAACTTGGTAATTAGTTCCGCCAAGGCCTCTCGCCCTTTTAAAAAACTCTTATAGGTTTGAACCGGTTTTAACGATGGCACTGACTTTCCTACTGAAAGTTGTGAGAACCCCTCATTATCTTCATATACATACAATCCATAATTTTTGCCTGGTTGCTTTGATTCTTTATTATACTCAGGCCATAATCTGCGAATTTCCTGATTTTCAAAAAGCAAACTAATCAATTCATTTCCACACAACTCATAACCAATATCATATATATTAACAAACATACTCTGGTTTGTCCTGGTTTGTGATTTGGAAGCAAAATGTCCCGCAATGCGCTTTTTTATATTATCTGCCTTACCAACATAAATAACTTTGCCTTTGTTGTTGTAGAAATAATAAATGCCCGGTTTCTCCGGAAGATTATCATATACCTTCCTGGGTAAATTTGGTGGCAGAGTGGCATCGCCTGAATTTCGTTTAAGACTTTCAGCAATAGCTTCGGAGTCTATCGCATACAATTTATTAAAAAGCAAAG